>ERZ779895.118-NODE-118-length-124716-cov-14.423966_pt1 | contig 124716 bp, 106 predicted proteins | sample MGYA00511093_ERZ779895 | MGnify/ENA primary metagenome ERZ779895 (study PRJEB29588, sample SAMEA2142970) | human gut metagenome | biome: human gut; feature: human-associated habitat; material: faeces | place: Denmark | collected 2008/2010 ... | reverse complement strand
AGAAATGCCACATTTTTTGATCCGAATTTCCACCTGCATTTCCATCTGAAATCCCGCGGTGTGATCTTCTAATAATATTACTTATCTTTTTAAAAGAAAATGGTACAATCAGTCGCCGTCCGGCTTTACTCAGGGTCAGATCCGATGCAGCTTCTGCTCATATTTTTCCTGACGAACCGGAAGACGGAACGGATTGTTGACATAGACGATCATGTACATGCCGGCTGCTGTAATCATACCTGTCACAACGTCGAAGACGGAGTGCTGTTTTAAAAACATGGTTGAGAGAATGATGCTCACCATGAGGATGGCGGAACCGCAGCGCATTGCGTGTTTGTGCTTGAACGCATCGGAACGCCATACCGCAATATTGACCGCAATCGAGTTGTATACATGAATGCTTGGAAACAGGTTCGTCGCGGTGTCGGAAGCGTACAGCCACTTGACGATATGTACAAAAATATTATCCCGCGCAAAGGTTGTCGGTCTTAGGTAATGTCCGTTCGGATAAATGGTGGACACAATCAGGAAAATTGTCATTCCGGTAAACAGCATTGCGCACAGCCGGAAATATTCGGAACGGTCTTTTAAATAGAAATAACCGATGCCCCAGCCGACGTAGCCGAACCATAACAGGTAGGGGATGATAAAATATTCACAGAACGGAATGTAATCATCCAGCGCGGTGTGAATGACATGAAAATGTGTGGTGACGGTCTTCTCGAGATGACCAAACCATGGAAGATAGATTGCAAAATAAGATAAAAGAAACAGAGCCTTGTTTCGATCAATAAAGCCACTGATTCTCTGACGAAGTTCTGGTTTCATAATATCCATCCTTTCTATAATAAATAGCAGTATATCCAATTTCTTCACGTTTGCGATTATAGCACACGCATTTCTGCGAGACAATCGGCTTTCTTTTTTTTTAAGAAAGATTATTTAAAATTTAAGAAAACGTTCATACATCGAAAGATCGTTTGTGCATTTATACAATAAGAAATAAAACGAAGATTTTACATAATTGTTACGATTGGGGGAAGTTGTTGACAAACAAAAAGGGTCATTTATAATAAACCATGTGTTTTCACTGAAAGAACAGGCATATAAATGTTTACGATAAGAGGAAAGGAAACAGAAAATGAAAAAGAAAATCGGGATTACCGCGGCAGTCATTCTGGGAATACTCGCAGTCTGCTATATCGGATTCGCGGTGTTTTTCCAGAGCCACTTCTGCTTTGGCACTACGATAGATGGCATTAAAGTGGGAGGATGCAGCACCGTAAAGGTGGAGCAGCTCATAGAGGAGGAGATCGGAGGATATGAGCTGACTCTGGTGGAACGCGAGGATCAGACGGAGACCATCACGGCATCACAGATCGGCGCGGCGCCGGTTTTCCACGGGGAGATAGAAGAACTGCTGGCGGATCAGAACGCCTTCGCATGGCCGGTGATTCTGTTTGGAAAGAGTGCACTGGAACTGGAAAAAACGGTTGCCTTTGACGACACAAAGTTTTCCGGGACGATCGAAGCGCTTTCCTGCATGCAGGAGGAGAATCAGAGAAAGCCGGTGGATGCGTCCTGTTCCGGCTATTCCGCAGCGGACGGCTATACGCTTGTCCCGGCGGATTACGGAACGACGATCGATGAGACAGCGTTGAAAAACGCGGTGGCAGAAGCCGTGGAAGGGCTGGAGGACACACTCGACCTGGAGAAGAACGGCTGTTATGTGGACCCGGCGGTGGGAGACGACGACAAAGATCTTCTCGCCGTGATCGACGAATTAAACCAGTACGTTGCATCGACGGTCACCTACGATTTCGGGGATCAGACAGAAGTTGTGGACGGCAGTACGATCAGCGAGTGGCTTTCGGTTCTGGACGGTGAACTGGAGGTTGACGAGGAGGCGGTGCTCGACTATGTCAAGGGACTTGCCAAGACTTATAATACCGCGTACAAACCGAAGACGTTAAAGACTTCTTACGGACCGGAAGTGACGATTTCAAACGGCGCTTACGGCTGGAAGATTGACACGGAGGGAGAGGTGGCACAGCTGCTTGAGGACATCAAGTCCGGCAAGAGTGTGGAGCGAGAGCCGGTCTATTCCCAGACGGCGAACAGCCATGGCGAGAATGACTACGGCAATTCCTACGTGGAGATCAACCTGACATCGCAGCATCTGTTTGTATACAAGAACGGAAGTCTGGTTGTGGACAGCGATTTTGTATCGGGAAATCTGTCAAAGGGACACGGTTCTCCGACCGGAGCGTTCAGCGTGACCTATACGACCACGGATGCCGTGCTGCGCGGAGAGGACTACGCGACGCCGGTAAAATACTGGATGCCGTTTGCGGGAGACGTCGGCATGCATGACGCGAGCTGGAGAAAAAGCTTCGGCGGGAATATTTATAAGACAAACGGATCGCACGGATGCATCAATCTGCCGACATCCGTGGCAAAGACGATCTACAATACGATCGAGAAGGGCTGGCCGGTACTGGTGTACACGCTTCCGGGAACAGAGAGCGCCGCACAGCTGCAGCAGGATGTGCAGACCGTGATTGATCTGATCAATTCCATCGGTGAGGTAACGGCGGACAGTGAGACAGTCATCGCGTCAGCGCGCAGCCAGTATGATGCTCTGCCGGATTCTACAAAGGCGAATGTGACAAATTACGATGTGCTCGTGGCAGCCGAGGCATCACTGGCACAGATCAAAGCGGCGGGAGAGCAGACGGGAATGTAGTCTGTCTGCCGCATGGAATTGTCACAATAAGCATAGACCTCTTTGGGGGGATAAGTAATATTACAGGAATACCAGAGAACAAAAAAGTTCCAGAATAAACAGACGGCGGCAAATTCTTTGGAGCAAAATTCGTGTATTTCTTCCATGCCGTGGCTGGCATCAGATTCCGTGTCTCTTCCACGTTTGGACAATCCGACGGGTGCATGTCCGACACACCGGAGACAATGGGCGGACTTTCTGGTGTCCCTAATGGCACCTCTTCACAGACAATATAAAACCGCGCGAACCGAACTCGCCGGCATCTGCTATTGAAAATAGGGCAGATGCCGACTCAGACAGCGGCTTCGCGCGGTTATGTTTTGTTCAGAGGTGCCATAAGGGACACACACAAAAGTCCTACAAATTGTCTTCCGGGATGCGGACATGACCCGCGGAGTGCTCCAAACTTGGAAAGACACGGATCATCGAAGATGCCAGCTGCGACATGGTTAGAAATACCGGATTTTGCGGTTAGAATTTGCCGCCGCATGTTTATCTGGAACTTTTAAGTATCTATTTCCCATAATATTACTTATCAACGCAAAGCATGATATGCTTATTGCGGCAGTTCCTTTTTGCTTCATGGAAAATTATGTTAGATAAGGAGAGACGAGATGATACAGGATATTTTACCACTGCATCTGCAGAATCAGTACGAAAAAAAACAGCCGGACGATACCAGCTATATGATGATCTACAGGGAGAACAAGATCCTTGTAAGGGAGGGAGAGACGCTTGCCTTCCTTACTTACCGGGAACTCCGGGAGATCTGTGAGACGGCGGGAGAAATGGCGCCGCAGAGCATCTATCTGTTTTCCGTTGGGGAGGAGACGTATTTTCTGACGGAACTGCCGGAGCATCTCACACCGGAAGGATACTGTTTTGAAAAAATGTTTGCGGTGCGGTCGGGAAAGCCGAAGGAGCACATCCTTGCGGCTGCCACGGCATGGCATCTGTATGAGTGGTATCGGGATAACCGGTTCTGCGGAAGATGCGGACAGAAACTCATGCACAACGGAACGTTGCGGATGTTATTCTGTCCCGCATGCGGCAACCAGGTGTTCCCAAAGATCGCACCGGCGGTGATTGTCGGGGTGACGGACGGAGAGTACATTCTGATGACAACCTACGCCAACAGGGAGTACAAACGATACGCGCTCATCGCTGGATTTACGGAGATCGGGGAGACGGCGGAGGAGACGGTCATGCGGGAAGTGCAGGAGGAAGTCGGTCTTAAGGTGAAGAATATCCACTATTATAAGAGCCAGCCGTGGGGATTTGACCAGAACCTTCTTCTCGGCTATTTCTGTGAGCTGGACGGAGAACGGGACATTGTGCTGGACACGGGAGAGCTTGCGACAGCGGAGTGGGTGCATTATTCGGATGTGCCGGAAGATCCGGAGGGGCTGTCGCTGACCAGAGAGATGATGTCCGTATTCCAGCAGAAATTTTTGTCTGAGAAAATGTCTTGACAGTCAAATAAATATACTGTATTATTACAATAGTACAAAGAAACTTTAAAAAAATGGTAGGATTTCCTAAGAATTCTTAAGTTTTACTTAAACCCATTTTTTTTGAGGGGTGATAATGATACAATCACCATAAATTTGTAAAATACAGGTAAGGGAGAGACGAGAATGAAAGACAAGAAGCAAAAAAACGAGCAGAATGCAGGCGCGATAGCAGCAAAGCCAAAGAAGAAAAAGAAGGTACTGATCGTTGTGCTGGTTATTGTGGCAGTTCTGGTGGTCTGGATCGGTATATCCATACATAACGCGACCAAGCAGGTGGCGATGGCGGTGAATACCGTGGAAGTGGAGCCGGTACAGAAGAGGGATCTGTCCGATACGATTTCGGTTAAGGGAACGGTTGCCGGAGCCAGCAGCACGAATGTGACGTCAAAGGCGGCGTCCGAGATCACTTCCATGAATGTGCAGGTCGGCGATATCGTGAAAGAGGGTGACGTCTTATGCACACTGGACTCCACGTCGATCGAGGAGAAGATCGCAGACTTAGAGAAGTCCATGTCGAATGCGAATGCGGTGAGCAGCATCAATACACAGCAGGCGGCGGACGCCCTGCAGCAGGCGAAGGATGACCAGACAACGACGCTTGCGGCGGCGCAGAAGACACTCGACCGCGCAAAGGACAGCTACAACGGCGCACAGATGCTCTACGATCAGGGACAGGCGGATTTCGCTGCACTGCTCGCTGCCAAGCAGGCGGTGGAGGATGCGCAGACTGCTTATGATACGGCAGTAGAGACCACCAACCGTGCGATTGAGACAGCACAGGAGGCACAGGAGCTGAACAAGTACAAAGACACCGACACGACATCCAAGGACACACTCAGCAATCTGAAAGAACAGCTGGCAGACTGTGAGATCACAGCGCCGTGCGGCGGTGTGGTAACAGCGGTGAATTCCAAGGTCGGAGACATCAATGCAGAGAAGAACGTCATCATGACGATTGAGGATACGAGCTCCTTAAAGATGGTTGCAACCGTGCAGGAGGCGGATGTATTAAAGCTTCAGGAAGGCATGGAGGCAACTGTGACCGCAGATGCGACGGGTGATGAGCAGATCAAGGGAACCGTGACCAGAGTGGTCCGTGTGAAGAGTCAGGGCACGACGGGAAGCGACGGCAGTACGACTTCTGCCGGTGGTTATTCCATTGAGATCGCGCTCGACAATCAGGAACTTTTAATCGGAATGGCTGTGAAGGCAAAAGTCATGATCCAGGCAAAGGGAGAAGTGCTGGCAGTTCCGTATGATCTGATCCAGTATGATGACAACGGGCAGGCGTATGTTCTTGTGGCTGAGGCGGACGATGGCGGAAACGCAACCGCAGTGCGCAGGAATATCACGGTCGGCGATGAGGTGGATTATTATACAGAAGTGACCGGCGGTGATCTCGCAGAGGGAGATATGCTGATCTACGACACGACATTTTCGATAGCCGAGGGACAGACATTTACACCGGAGCAGATGTATTCTGAACAGGATATGGGACTGACAGACGGTACAGGTACGGAGGTTAGCGAATAGTGAGTGAACCAGTAATCCGAATGGAAAAAATTGTAAAGACATATTATGTAGGTAAGCCCAATGAACTGGAAATCCTGCACGGAATCGATCTTACCGTGAACCAGGGAGAGTTCGTTTCCATCGTCGGTGAGTCGGGTTCCGGAAAAAGTACATTGATGAATATCATTGGAGTATTGGATAGACAGACCTCCGGCAGCTATTATCTGGAAGGACAGGACGTCAACGGCATGACGGACGAGGTGCGGAGTGCGGTCCGCAACCGCAGAATCGGCTTTGTGTTTCAGAACTTTAATCTGCTGCCGAGAGCCAATGCATTGAAAAATGTCATGGTGCCGCTTATATATGGTGAGGAAAAGACGAAGAATGCGAAGGAGCGTGCGATGGAGATGCTGGCGATGGTGGGAATGGACGGGCGTGCAGATCACAGACCAAATGAGCTCTCCGGCGGACAGAAACAGCGTGTGGCGATCGCCCGCGCGATGATCAATGATCCTGCAATCATTCTGGCGGATGAGCCGACCGGAGCGCTGGATTCCAAGACCGGACATATGGTCATGGATCTGTTTCATCGGTTACATGAAGAGCAGGGGAAAACGATTGTACTCATCACACACTCCCAGGAGCTTGCGACGGAGACACAGCGTATTGTTACCCTCTTAGACGGTGAGATCGTGGGGGACAACAGGGGAGGTGAGCACTGATGTTTTTTGAAAACATAAAAGAGGCAATCATCAGTATTCTGTCGAACAAGATGCGTTCACTGCTCACGATGCTCGGTATTATTATCGGTATCAGTTCCGTTATCATCATCACGACGATCGGCGGTTCCATACAGAGCACCCTGACCGCGACAATGAATTCCCTCGGCGGCAACACAGTTTCCGGCTATGTGGAGGCGCGCTATCCGGAGGACGATGCAGACTGGGATACCTGGATTTATCCGGATATGACACAGAGTGATTATGTGTCACAGGAGATGATCGATGAACTGGTTGCGCAGTATCCGGATGAAATTCAGGGTATCGCTGCCGAGAATTATCTTGGAGGCGGGCAGATCAAGGATGAGGCGGATTCCGACAATTATGCCAATGTCAGTGTGGATGGCATGACACCAGAACAGTTCGAGTATATGAAGCTTGAGATGCAGGCGGGACGTAATCTTACCAGGGCAGACAATCTGGGGAAGAAAAGAGTCTGCGTTGTTGCGGATACGATGGCAAAGAATTATTTTGGAGACAAAGACCCGATTGGCGAGACGGTATCGGTAACAATGGACGACGGATCGATCTATGATTTTGTTGTTGTAGGTGTTTACAAATACAATGCGGCACTGTTTGGAAAAGTGGATACATCTGTCAGAGAAAAGGATCGTTCCACTTATATGATGATTCCGATCCAGACCAGCTTCAAGCTGCAGGGGGCAGATAAGACTGGTTATGAATACTTTAATCTGCTCCTGACGCCCCTTGCGGATGTCAACCAGGCAACGGAAGATATCCAGAATTATTTTGATGAGGTATATCAGAACAATACGAATTTCCATGTGACAGCGAGCAACATGCAGTCCAGCATGGGCATGATCAACACGGTGCTCAATGTCATCACGATTGCAGTATCCGGAATCGCAGCAATCTCGCTGATCGTCGGCGGTGTCGGTGTCATGAATATCATGCTTGTGTCGATCACGGAGCGGACGAGGGAGATCGGTGTGCGTATGGCACTCGGCGCAAAGCGGCGGACGATCCGTATGCAGTTTGTCATTGAGGCGATCATGCTCTGCTTAATCGGCGGCATTATCGGTATTCTGATCGGTGTTGGTGTCGGAGCACTGCTCGGCCAGGCAGCGAAGTTTGTGATTGCCAATATGTATTCCGAGTATTCCAATTACATTATTATGCAGGTGCATCCATCGGCAACTGCAATTTTACTGTCACTGTTCTTCTCGATGCTGACCGGAGTGTTCTTCGGTTATTATCCGGCGAACAAGGCGTCAAAGATGGAAGTTATCGATGCACTCCGCTACGAATAGGCGTGTGCAGCCAAAGATGACAGAAAAAGGGGCAGAGAAGCTTTACCGCTTCTCTGCCCCTTTGCTGTCATTTTGCGTGAAAAAATTGAAATCTGCTGTCAATAAATGTATAATGATAATATAAAGGGAAAATGATCGAAGGGGAGAATGAGTTTATGACGGATGTTTTGTTCTATCAGAATTATACTTATGTAGCCGATATCAGCGCGATTGTGCTCTGCATCATCTGCTGGCTGCTGCTGCATTCTTCCTATACGGTAAGAGAGAAGAGCCTGATTATCTTCAAAGCGGGAACGGTTTGCCTGATGATGGCGACGGTCTGCAGTATCAGTTTCCATACAGCAATCACACGGATTACAGAATCCCGGAAGATTCTTATTTATGTGTTACAGGATGGGATATATCTTTTACTGATTCTCACGTTTGTGCTGCTCTGCAATTACTTCGGTACACTTCTTAAGCTGGAAGAGAGACCGGCAAGACTCTTGGGCGCGGTATCCTGGGGCGGCTATGCGGTGTTTGCTTTTCTTGAGATCGGATCACCGTTTACGCATCTGGGTTTTTATATCGATGCAGATCTGATGGTTCATCAGAATTTCTATTTTGATCCGTTTCGTTTTGCCTATATTTATTACTGTATCGTTCTTGTCGTTGTGCTTTTTACGTACCGGAAGAAGTTCGTGCTGAAAATGCTGCGCTGCCTTGCCTATATTTTACTGTTTTCGTTTGGCATGATTGCACTGGAGGCAGAATATGTATCTACATCTTATAGCTGCATGGCACTATTACTTCCCTATATGGGAGTGCTGTTTTTGTTTCATTATACATCTTACGACAGGGAGACAGGAACACTTGATGCTGGTGCGTTTGACAGCTATCTGAGAGATGTGGGGGACGATGATTTTTCTGTAATCTTCATGGGATTCCCGGAAACCAATCTCAAAAAGATACCAGAACTTCCGCGTACGATTCTGACGTTTGCGGAGAATTATTTCAAAACATTCTGCCTGTTCCGTCTGCAGGATGATAAGCTTGCACTGGTGTATCAGAGACTGAGTAATAAAGCGGAGAAAAACGGAAAATATAACATACAAAAAACGTTTGAGCGTGTGTGTAAAGAACATGGACTGGGCTACCGGGTGCTGATTGCACATGCAGATGACAGGCTGCGTGAGGCAGGTGAGTATCTGGCGTTGAATGAGTTTATGGAAGAGAAAATACCGGTCGGCGCGGTATATGAGTGTCAGAATAAGGACATCATAGAATATCGGAAGGCATCTTACATATTAGGCGAATTAAAGGACATCAATGCACACTGCGACTTGGAGGATGAGCGCGTTAAAGTGTACTGCCAGCCGGTGCTAAATACACGTACCAACCGGTTTGCCTCGGCGGAGGCGCTGATGCGGCTGGAGCTGCCGGAAACAGGAATGGTATATCCGGATCAGTTCATACCGATGGCAGAGCGGCACGATTATATTCATACGCTCAGCAAAATCATCTTAAATAAAACCTGCCGCCAGATCAAACGCCTGGAGCAGGAGGGGTATCAGATCGACCGTGTTTCCGTTAATTTTTCTATTCTGGAATTCCGCAGAAAGGAATTCTGCAAGGATGTCATGGACATCATCCGCCAGAATGAAATCCCGTATGAAAAAGTTGCGATTGAACTGACAGAGAGCTGGAATGAGACGGAATTTGACAACATTAAGAATACGATTACCAGTCTTCAGAAGCTGGGAATCAAATTCTATCTGGATGACTTTGGAACGGGCTACTCGAATTTCGAGCGCATTATCGGCCTGCCGATCGATGTGATCAAGTTCGACCGTTCGCTGACTATTCTGGCAGGGAAAAATGCAGAATCCCGCTATATGGTTGGAAGCTTTTCCGATATTTTCAAGAATTCGCACTATGAGATTCTGTTTGAGGGTGTGGAGAACGAAAAAGACGAGGATCAGTGCAAGCAGATGAATGCACTGTATCTGCAGGGCTACAAGTATTCCAAACCGATACCGATCGAGGAACTGACGCGGTTCCTGGGGCGGGCGGTGTAGAATATCCGGTGTGCATAAAAACCCCGGAGCATCCCGGGGGGGGTGCGGAGGAGAGAAGCAGGGACAGGAGTTAATTGTAAAATGACAACATGTTCCGGGTGGAACTTGCAGGCAGCGGTTCTTTGGAGCAAAATGTGAGCATTTCTTCCGCATCACGCCAGGCATCTGATTCCGTGTCTTTGCCACGCTTTGACAATCCGCGGGATGTGTCCGACAAGCCGCAGATAATGATCGGACTTTTTAGTGTTCCTAGCATCACCCCTTCACAGACAATATAAAACCGCGCGAACCGAAACTCGTTGGCATCTGCTATTGAAAACATGGCAGATGCCAATTCAGACATCGGCTTCGCGCGGTTATGTTTTGTTCAGTGGTGATGCAAGGAACACACAAAAGTCCTTAAATTGTCTGTCGGCTTGCGAACACACCCGCGGAGTGCTCAAAGCTTGGAAAGACATGGAGCATCGGGGATGCCGGGCGCGGTGCGGATTAGAAATGCCGGATTTTGCGATCAGAACCGCCGCCGGCAAGTTCCACCCGGAACATTTTACCATTCTGTTTTTACCTGTCCCTGCTTTTCTCCGCCGTGTCCCCGGGATACACCGGGGTTTTTATGCATCTATGATTCGACGATCGCCAGCCCCCAGGGAGCCAGTGTCAGGACGGCGCCGTCGGCAACCGGGGTGTCGGACAAAAGCTCGGTGCCCGCATTTCCGGTGTGGGTCACTGTCCGCGGTTCGTCCGAATAGTTGAAGTAGTAGCACAGATTTTTGCCAAAATCGTTTGTGCCGCGCTTTACGATCAGCGGAAACTGCGGTGTGTCTTCGGAAAGACCTTCATATCCGTGTCTGGAGAAGTAGGATACGAGCAGCGACTCCAGCAGTTCATCATCGAAGAAAGCGCCGAGGTAGAGGGCGGAGCCCTTCTGATAGGCGTTCTCGGTTACGGCGGCATAACTGCCCCAGAACGGATGGTCATAATGCGCGAGCGGCGTCGCGGTGTCGCAGGTGACAAGCTCCATCCAGTCGTGTGCGAGGGCGCTTCTGCCGTCTGCGGTGGTGATGCGGACATTCTTCGGGTAGGTGAACTGATCGTAGTGAATACCGAGGCACCTGCAAAGAAGATGCGGCTGTACATCGTGGCGGATTTTCAACTGTTCGTCGGCGAAGCCGGTGCGGAAAGTGGCGATCAGGTGTCCGCCTTCTGCCACGTAGCGGTCGAGCGCGCCGAGGAGATCGTCGGATGCGGCATAGAGCGCCGGAACAACGAGAAAATCATACGCGGAAAAATCGCGCTCGCCGGAAGAGACCATGTCAAACTCGATGTTTCTGCGGTACAGGGCGTCCGCAAGCCAGCGCATCACGGCATTGTAGCTGTGGTCACCGGTGGTCTCAAGCGGAAACTGGCGCAGCCCCGCCAGGGAGAGATTGTCCAGCAGGATGGCGACGCGGTTTTCCTTTTTCAGATTCATGAGGTGTGTGCCGATGCGCTTCCACTCCGCGCCGATTTCGCTGGCTTCCCGGTAGGTGGCATTTTCGGAAAAATCGTGGGAAAGCACGCCTTTCCAGTAGCTTTCGATCGCATTGTGGATCGAGTGCCAGTGCCAGTACATCACGCTGTTGGAGCCATTTGCAAGGTGGCTGTACGCCTGCAGGCGCAGCTGCCCCGGATAGGGGAGCCACGGGGTCAGACCCTGCGCCTCTGTCTCTAAGATCAGATAATTGTCCTTCTTTAAGCTGCGCGCAATATTTCCGCATACAGTGATCTCAGCTCCGGTCAGGTCGTCCTGCGAAGGATGGTAAATATCGGCGCCTGCCACGGTCATGCAGCGGGCGGCGTCATACTGGTCGACCTCCGGCTGATAGCCGTAAGAGTGATCGGTCCAGTCAAAATCAAAATTCTGCGTGATGAACTGGTCGTCACGTTTGTACTCTTTGATAATGTCCGATTGCCAGGAGAGGAACTCTGTGACGAGGGAGCGCTGAAAACGCTGAAATTCTGCGGCAAGACTCTGGTTGATCGTGCCGCGTACATCCGGAAAATCCGCCCAGTCGTTCACGCGGTTGCTCCAGTAATCCAGACCGAATTCACGGTTGAAATCCAAAATGTCCGGGTATTTTTTCTTCAGGGAAGCGACGAACATCTGCTGAACCCGCGGACCGGCCGTTCCGTAGCTCTTGGTCTCGTTGTCCAGCTGGAAGCCGATGATGTTCGGAACGTCCTTTAAGTGCTCCATCATGGCGCGGATGACGCGCTCGGCGTGATAACGGTAGCCGGGGTGCGTGATGTCCATGTTCTGACGGTGACCGTAGAGCTCCTGCCCGTTTGCTGTGACGGCGAGAATATCCGGGTATTTGCGCGCCAGCCAGGTTGGTATCGCGTAAGTCGGGGTTCCGATGATGACGGAAAAATGATGCTTTGCGGCGGCCTGTACCATGCGGTCGATGCAGGTAAAGTCAAAGACGCCGTCGGATGGTTCTAAGGTGCTCCAGGTGGATTCGGCGATGCGGATGGTATTCATGCCGGCACGCTCCATCATTTCCATGTCTGCCTCCAGACGGTCATACGGCAAATATTCCAGATAGTAGGCTGCTCCAAAGAGCAGGTGATCTGTTCTCATATCGGGTGATCTCCAATCTTTTCTAAAATTTTCTATAAGAAGTAGCTGTTTTGCGCATGCTGGCACATAAAAACGTGCAACCGTTTGCGCTTTTTCATTATACCATCACAAAAATGGACTGTAAACAACAGAAAGTACCGTAAATACTGCAAAAAATGAGAACTTATTTTTGGTAAAAAAGGGGATTGATTTTTCCGGAATTGTGTTTGATAATAAAAAAAGATTGCGCAACAAGCGCAAAATAAAGGGGAACTCCGGACGATGGTCCGGGGTTGGAGGTTACTATGGAGAAGGAAGAGAAAAAAGATATTACCATTGCGGATGTAGCGGAGGCGTTAGGGGTTTCAAAGACAACGGTTTCCCGCGCCATATCCGGAAAGGGAAGAATCGGGAAAGAGACCCGCAAGAGGGTTCTGGAATACATAGAGGAGCACGATTATAAGCCGAACGCCATCGCCAAGGGACTGGCACAGTCGAAAACGTACAATATCTGTGTGGTGATGCCGCGCGATTATGAAGTGGTGGACTGGAATTTCTTCCAGCGCTGCCTATTCGGTATTCAGGAGATGGCGGAGACGGTCGGATATGACATTCTGCTTACGATGTGTCAGATGAATGATATTTCTTCGCTGGAGCGGATTGTTGCAAATCATAAGGTGGATGGTGTGATTCTGATGCGTACCTTTCTGGAGGATGCACAGATTGAATTCCTGCAGCAGAAAAATATTCCGTTTGTGACGACAGGAAGTACGAATTATGAGGGTGTAATCCAGATCGACCACAACCACAGAAGTGCCTGCCGGGAATTGACATCCATTATTTTAATGAAGAATTTAAAGCGGATTGCACTGATCGGCGAGGACGAGGGATACATGGTAACGCACAGCCGTCTGCTCGGATTCCGGGACGCCTATGAACAGCAGGGGGAGACGCTCGATGAGAATCTGCTGTATTTAAGCCCGGAAAACCGGGTGCGCGTCGATCGGACGGTAAAGGAGATCCTGGAACAGAATGTGGACTGCATTCTGTGCATGGACGATGCGGTGACCAGCAGGGTTTTAAAGGTACTGCGGGAACAGCACGTCAGGGTGCCGCAGGATGTGCGGGTGGCATCTTTTTATGACAGCACGATTCTCGAGAACCATGTGCCGTCGATCACTTCGCTTGCTTTCGATGCCAAGGAACTTGGAAAAGTGGCGTGCCGGACGCTTTTAGATCTTGTGGAGGGACTGGAGGTAAAGCAGAAGACATTACTTCCATATGAGGTCGTACTCAAGGAATCCACGAAATAGTGCACACCGGGCAGTGCGGATTGTGTCGGAATACGGTGTCTGACACGCCGGAAATGGTGCAGGGAATGGGAAAATCAGCAAAATCGCTCAATATGCGCTTGAAATGTTGGAAAATATAAAGAAAACAGTGGAATATGCTTGGAATATTCGGGTTTATCGGTTGCACAAAAATAATGAATGATTCCACGAAAAGCTGATATTTTTTTAAAACTTGTGCATTTATGCCAAAAAAGAAGCAAATTTATTATAAAATATACACATTGACATCAAAACAGGCACGTAATATACTTTAATCATAGAACAACCGATTGCGCAATAGATGCGCAGTACCGCAGGTACGATACAGAATTGGGCATGCGGCGTTCTGAAAAAGTTTTGAAAAAGAAAAGGGAGGATTTTCAAAATGAAGAAAAAAGTTTTGAGCGCATTATTATGTGCGAGCATGGTAGCAACCATGGTAGCCGGATGCGGCGGAAGCAGCAGCGAGACAACAGACAGCAATGCAGCAGCAGACAACAGCGCAGCAGACAACAGCGCAGCAGCAGGTACTGAGGAAGCAGCAGCTCCTGCAGCAAGCGGAGACACCATTGCTTTAAGAGTATGGGCCGCTGAGGAAGACCAGACATTAACCAACGAGCTTATTGAGCAGTTTAAGGAAGCAAATCCGGATCAGACATTTGACATTACAGTTGGTGTAGAGTCTGAGGCAAATGCTAAGGATGATATCTTAGTTGACCCGACAGCAGCAGCTGATGTATTCGCATTCGCAAGTGATCAGCTGATTGATCTTGTAGATGCAGGTGTATTACAGGCAGTACAGGATGTTGATACTGTCTCCAGCCAGAATGTAGCAGGTGCTGTTGAGGCAGCTACCGTAGACGGTACATTATATGCTTACCCGATGTCTGCTGATAACGGATACTTCTTATATTATGACAGCAATGTTGTAACAGATCCGACCAACTGGGATGCAATCCTTACAGACTGTGCAGCAGCAGGCAAGAAAGCCGGAATGGTGCTTGCAAGCGGCTGGTACAATGCAGGTTTCTTCTACGGAGCAGGATTTACAACAGTATTAAATGATGACGGAAGCACAGCAATGGACTGGAACGGAACATCTGCTGACGGTATCAAAGGTACCGATGTTGTAGACGGTATGCTTGCAATCGCAACAAACCCGGCATTCTTACCAATCACAGACGGTGATACAGCAAACCAGATTGCAACTGGTGAGCTTGGTGCTATCGTTTCCGGTACATGGGATGCAGCAGCAGTACAGGAAGCATTCGGTGATGGATATGCAGCATGCGCACTTCCGACTTATACATGCGCTGGCAACCAGGTTCCGATGGGTTCTGCAGCTGGTTACAAGATGATCGGTGTTAATGCAAACTCTGCACAGGTTGGCTGGGCTATGGAATTAGCAAAGTTCTTAACCAACGAGCAGAGCCAGGAGACACGTTTTGCTGAGAGACAGATCGGACCGTCCAACATTGCAGCTGGCGAGTCTGATGAGGTTAAAGCAAATGTAGCAATCGCTGCAGTTACCGCACAGAATGGTGCTAACGGTGTTGTTCAGATAGTAGGCAGCGGTTACTGGGATCCGTCCAAAGCATTTGGTGAGATCATTGCTCAGGGTAACCCGGACGGAACAGATGTACAGACATTGCTGGATAATCTGGTAGAGTCTGCATCACAGCCGACAGAATAAGCAGTAACACGATTTTATAAGAGTGTATGAAGAGAAAAAGGCCCGCATACGAAGATGGGAATCGTGAGTGGGTCTTTTTCTTCATCTGAATATCAACAGAACCCAAAGAACACGCAGAACAGGTATACACTGCGTGCAGCAAAGATACAAGGAGAACGCCATTTTACAGAAAATGACGGTTATGGAAAGGCATGGGTGCTTGCATGAATAGTAAGGAAAGTAAAAAGAATCCGGTGGCTGCATTCTTCGGAGCAATCGGAAAATTCTTTAAGGAATTTGGTGAGGCTGCCGCCAAAGGGGACGGTGCAGTGAAAGCATCGCTGCTCGTAGCGGGTGCCGGTTATTGGAAAAGAAAACAAATCATCAAGGGATTTCTGGTAACATTACTGGAAATCGGGTTAATTCTATATACGGTATTGATCGGGGTGCCATATATCAGCCAGCTGAATACCTTAGGTACGGTAGAGCGTGCGATGGTGTACAACCCGGCAACGATGAAGAATGAGGTCAATGATTATGATAACTCCCTTCTGATTCTGCTCTTCGGTGTCATCAGTCTGAGTTTTCTCATTGTGGGAATCCTGCTTTGGATGGCAAACGTGAGAAATACATACCGCTTACAGCTTCGCGCTGAAGCGGGAAAGCACATCAATACATTTAAGGAAGACTGCAATGAGATGCTGAATGATAAGTTTCATTTTACGTTGCTGGCGCTTCCGGTTCTGGGTGTGATTATCTTTAATATCATGCCGTTGGTCGTTATGATCTGCATTGCATTTACGAACTATGATAAGAGTCATATGCCGCCAAATGCATTGTTTACCTGGGTGGGACTTGCAAACTTTAAGTCCCTGTTTACCACGAGCATTACCTCCACATTCGGATATACATTCTGGAGAATTCTGGGATGGACGCTGCTCTGGGCAGTGCTTGCCACATTTACGACCTATTTTGGAGGAATTATTCTCGCCCTTCTGATCAACAACAAGAACACAAAATTAAAAAAGATGTGGAGAACGCTTTTTGTTGCAGCTATTTCCGTTCCACAGTTTGTAACATTGCTGTTGCTGCGTAACTTTTTCGCAAATACAGGAATTGTCAATTCATTCTGCAAGAACATCGGTCTGGTTGATCTGTTACAGAATCTTGGCTGGATCAAAGCAAATTATATTCCGTTTTTGAGCGATCCGGTCTGGGCGAAAATCACGATCGTTGTCATCAATATCTGGGTAGGTGTTCCTTATCTGATGCTGATTGCAACCGGTGTACTTATGAACATTCCGGAAGAGTTAAAAGAGAGTGCGAAGATTGACGGAGCAAACTCATTCCAGATTTTCCGCAAGATCACAATGCCGTATATGCTGTTTATCACAGGACCATACCTCGTAACACAGTTTACGGCAAACATCAATAACTTTAATGTAATTTACCTGCTGACACAGGATATTTACACAACGACCAACCAGAAACTGGCGGCTTCCTGGGGTAAGGAGATTGATCTTCTGGTTACCTGGCTGTATCGTCTGACCAGTGAGCAGTACAACTATAAGATGGCATCCGTCATCGGTATCTGCGTCTTTGTCGTATGTGCAGTCATTACATTATTTGCCTTTAACTTCCTGATTAAAGGAGATAAGGAGGATACATTCAGATGATGGGAAAGAGAAAAATTGTTAATTCCGTTTTGCTTCACGTAGTGCTTGCAGTGCTTGCAGTGATCTGGATCACGCCGATCGTGTGGCTGATTGTAACCTCGTTCAGCGGATATGACGGTATGAACACGAGCCGTTTCTTCCCGGAGACATGGTCGATCCGCAATTATACTCGCATGCTCTTTGAACCGGACACGGTATCACAGTTCCCGATCTGGTTTAAGAATACGTTGGTTATTGCCATTTTTGTATGTCTGATTTCAACTTCTTTTGTATTGATGGTCAGCTATGCAATGAGCTGCATGCGTTTCAAAGGAAGAAAAGCTCTCATGAATATCGCAGTTATGCTGCAGCTGTTCCCGGGCTTTTTGTCCATGATCGCTATTTACTTTATTTTGAAGTCCGTCAACTTAACCAACAGCCATATCGGTATGATTCTAGTGTACTCCGGTGCATCCGGACTGGGTTACCTTGTGGCGAAGGGATTCTTTGATACGATTCCGACATCCCTGCGTGAGGCTGCGTATCTGGAGGGTGCTTCCGAGGCAAGAACATTCTTCACGATCGTGCTTCCGCTTTCCAAGCCGATCATTGTGTACACTGTTATCAGTTCTTTCCTGGTACCGTGGACAGATTTCGTTTTTGCAAAGATCATCTTAAACTCCGGTATCTCGACAGACTGGACCGTTGCGATCGGACTTTACAACATGCTGAATCGTACGCTGATCCCGACATACTTCTCGAGATTCTGCGCGGGCGGCGTTATGGTCGGTATCCCGATCGGTATTCTGTTCATTATCATGCAGAAGTTCTATGTAGAAGGAATTACCGGTGGTTCGGTGAAGGGGTAAATAGCGAAGGAAAATACTATTGCAGGCATTGCAGCATTGGCTGCAATGCCTGAGTATTTCCAACTTCGCATTAGAAAAATGCAAAAGCGGCATTTTTCAAAGTGCAATACAAGTTTTTTAGGTAGGCGGGTGAGGATGCACCAGGCATCTTTTCCATAAAAATGAAAGAAATATAGAAATTGAGGAGGAAGAAAATGGATCAATTTATTTTAAATCTGATTCACAGACCAGAGATGGTTCCGGAGTATTCCGCAACTGTCACAGGACAGGGAAAGGAAGAGGACATCGGAGACAAGGCTCTCTTGACAGAATCTCTGGATATTTTCAAGACACAGCAGAGACTCGCACATGAGAATGGGTTAAAAGTAACCATTCAGATGACATACGCATCTCTTTTCAATGATGAGGCAGTGGAGATTGCGAAGCATGACCACGACGTATACGGAGACGAGATCGCATTATCTCTGCTCGGACTTCCGTGTGAGGAGTTCCGTGAAAAATACAAGACCAAGGACTTCTGTATCTGGATGTTCTCCATGGAGGACAAAAAAGCCATCGTCAACGATGTGTTTGAGAAGTTCCATGACAGATTCGGATTCTATCCGGAGTCAACCGGTTCCTACTACATGGATGCCGATCTGACCAACTATATCAAGGCAACTTATCCGACCGTAAAGTGTGCGGTTGCCACCTGCTGGGAGGAAGGCCCGAAAGCTTACCATACCTGCAACAACTCCTGGTACACGTTATTCGACGGCGGCCCATGGGCACCGTGGATCCCGTCCAAGCAGAATACACATGCACCGGCAGCCAATGCGGCTGAGGACAGCGGTATCGTTGCAATCCCGCATCTGTCCCGCGACCTGATCGCATGCTATGACGGTAACGGTTCCAACTTCGGAACGCATCCGCAGAATGTACTTCGCGGAATGATCTACGATACAAAGACCTGGGAGTACCCGTATCTGTACAACCTGATCGATCAGTATCGTTCGTTAGGAAAATACAACAACGGTTATGCATACAACATGATGTTTGTAGGCCCGGGCTGGATGAACAAGATGGGACGCTGGGAGCAGCCGTATGAGCTTCTCTACAAGTCTTACAGCGACGGCTGTGCATATTACGGTAAGCTGAAAAAAGAGGGCAAGTTAGTCGATATGACGATGTCCGAGTTCGCAGATTACTACCGCGAGAAGAAGGGCGTGGATGCCGGCAACTACAATGAGCCGGAGTGTGCGCTCTGGAGAGATATCCTCTACGGATCAGACAAGCAGCTGTTCTGGTACTGCGATCCGTACATGAGAGCCTGCGTCAATATGGATCAGGGCGGCGCAATCGTTGACCTTCGTCCGTATGCAGCGAAGCTGGAGTGGCCGGTTGGTATCGGCACAAAGCACGTACAGGATGCATCTTATCCGTTCCTGATCCAGGAGAAGTACCGTGCAGGTTATTTCACACATTACGCAGGAGAGGGAACAGTAAGAAGTGCGAAGCTTTCCTACAAGGGTGAGGAAGTAGATCTCTGCCTCTGCCCGACACACGCACATTTTTCACAGGAAGGAAAAACACGAATCCTGACACTGGATCCGGTAACGATCGAGTTCAGAGACCTGACTGTGAAGCTTCAGACAAAAGAATACTTTGAGGAAGGCTCCTCCAACATCAAGATCGAGCGTACCATCCTTGAGATGAGTGACCCGAGTGCAGAGGTTACCTTAAACGAGTATATGGTTGCATGCTACGGCACAACCGAGTATTCCGAGGATATGTCCCATATCACCTTAAAGATCGACGGACCGGAAGAGAAGACGATCCATTATGAGTACAAGTGCCGCGAGGAGGGTGTCAAGGGTGCGACAGAAGTAAGCGCCGTGATTCCGGAGATCGAGACACGCGTATCCATGACTGCATCCAACGCGGACGCGGAAGGATATGTAAAAGAGGGATATGCATTCTCACCGATGTTTACCCTGGGATACAGAAAAACAATCTCAGATAAGGAGGTATTTGCAACATGGCTCAACTTGGCAAAGGCAAATTAAATTATAGATGCCCGTCCTGCTTTTTAAGAGATCTGGACATTGATATGTTTTACAATAAGGAAACAGGTATTTACAGCTGTATCCGCTGCCAGTACAGAGGAACAGAAGAAGATGTCCTGGAGAAAAATGAAATGATCCGCTTCCGCTATAAGGCAATGCACCAGCGGTTCGACAAGTTCGACTTTGATTAAGCTACGAGCAGTGTAGAGAAAGCCGGCTGCGGCAGAAGAAAATTTATTTTCTTTCAGACGCAGCCGGTTTTGTCTATAGGGCGACAGCCCACAGCGAGAAGAAGCGAAGCGGAATCGAGCTGTCACGGCGAGGAGCGCAGAGCTGGTTGCAGAAGAATGCGACAGCCCACAGCGAGAAGAAGCGAAGCGGAATCGAGCTGTCACGGCGAGTAGCTTTACGCTGCCACAGCGGGGAGAAAATGGAGTAATTATGGGGAAAAAGAAGAAAGATACCATCGAGCTTCGGTTCTATGAGATACCGCAAAATGAATATGTTCTGGCACTTCTTGGAGAAAACTGGATCCGGGATTATGGTCATGATGAGGTACATCTTCATTTTCACAATCTGATGGAGATCGGAGTGTGCAGAAACGGTACGGGGAAACTGATTCTGGACGAAGAACAGCGCCCCTATCAGCCTGCCATGGTGAGTATTATACCGAACAACTATCCTCATGTGACGATCAGCAATACAAAAGAAGGACCAAGCTACTGGGAATATCTGTTTTTTGATCCGGCGCAGATTATTGCGGAAATGTATCCGAAGAACGAGCTGTTCTGCCGGGAACTGATCCGGAAAGTCAACCGGAGAGCGCTGTTTCTCCATGAATGGGAGAATCACAATCTCGCGTTTCTTGTCCGGCAGATCATGGAGGAGATGCGGGGACGGCGTAGCCATTATACGGACAGCGTGAGAGGTCTGTTGTATTCTCTTGTGATAGAGATTATCCGGCTGAATGAGGAGCAGGAGGCAAAGCAGGAAGTGCAGGGTGTGGAAATGCAGAAACATTCGGGAGTGACGCAGATTGCGGCGGCACTCGACTATGTGCGCATGGAATATATGCACATGATCCGGGTGGAGGAGCTGGCGCAGGAATGTCATATGAGTGAGACGCATTTCAGAAGGCTGTTTGAGTCCTGTATGAACATGTCTCCGGTGGATTACATCAATCTTGTCCGGATTCAGAAGGCATGCGATCTGTTGAAAAAGACGACGGATTCGATGGACATTGTGGCACAGAAGGTAGGCTTTACGACAACATCCACATTTAACCGGAATTTTAAAAAGTTTTTAAACACATCCCCCTATCAGTGGAAAATCAATCCGGAAAATTACGAGACAAAGCTTTTAAATTACAATATTTCCGCGCGAAAAGGATGGTAATAAATAATGGTTGAAAATGCGCGTTTTGTGCCGAAAAATAAGTACAAAATGCGCATTTTTTCGCTATAATGAACTTAACAAACGCAATAACAGCAATCATAAATTGGGGGATGAACAGTATGGGAGAATTTTTGTTTGAGAGATTAAGTGATCCGGAATATTACGAGGAGAACCGCGTGGCGGCGCACTCCGACCATGTGGCGTACCGGAACTGGGATGAGGCGGACGTGTGGCTGGATCCGCTCGGAAGAAAGAGCAGTTTCCGCCTGTTTTTAGACGGATCATGGAAATTCCACTATGCGAGAAACTATGAGCAGACGATCCATGGATTTGAAAAGCCGGAATACGACTGCAGGGGATGGGATGACATCCGCGTGCCGGCACATATCCAGATGGAAGGCTATGACAGTCCGCAATATGCGAACACGCAGTATCCGTGGGATGGAAGGGAAGACGTCTGGACGGACGAGATGCCGACGAAGTTCAATCCGGTTGCAAGTTATGTGAAATATTTCACATTGCCGGAGTCCTTTTTGGGAGAGCGTGTGTTTATCTCGTTCCAGGGAGCGGAGAGCGGCATGGCACTCTGGCTGAATGGAGCGTATGTCGGATACAGTGAGGATTCTTTTACGCCGTCCGAGTTTGAACTGACGCCTTATCTTAAGGACGGGGAGAACAAGCTGGCGGTGCAGGTATTCAAGTGGACGATCGGAAGCTGGTGCGAGGATCAGGATTTCTTCCGGTTTTCCGGTATTTTCCGCAGCGTCTATCTCTACATGATTCCAAAGACGCATCTCTGTGACATTAAGATCCGTCCACAGGTGGCGGAGAATCTGTCCTGCGGCACGCTGGAGCTGGATCTTCGCTCCTGCGGCAGCGGAAGTGTGCGCATACAGCTTGTGGAGCGCGGAAGACTTGATCTGGCGGAGAGCCGCTATGAGACACCGGAGGGCACGGAGGTGTTTGCTCTGGAGGAGAAGATGGAAGGAACCTTACATGTCTCGCGGGAAGTGGCGGATGTGAAGCTGTGGAGCGCGGAGGAGCCGTATCTGTATGAACTTCGGATGGAGGTGTATGACGCGGCGGGCGCTTTGCAGGAGGTCGTCGCGTCGAAGATCGGCTTCCGTCGGTTCGAGATGAAGGACGGACTGATGCTTTTAAACGGAAAGCGGATTGTGTTTAAGGGCGTCAACCGCCACGAATTCAGTTCCCTGACCGGACGTGTGGTGAGCATGGAGGAGACGCTCACCGACGTCGTGACCATGAAGTGGAACAATATCAATTCCATCCGTACCTGCCATTATCCGGACAATATCGGACTGTATGAGCTCTGCGACATCTACGGACTCTACATGATTGCAGAGAATAATATGGAGTCGCACGGAAGCTGGGATGCGGCGGCGATGCGTAAGATTGCCGATCCGCGGACGATTGTGCCGGGGGATAATCCGAAGTGGGAGGCAAGAATGCTCGACCGCGTGAATTCCTGCTATCAGCGGGATAAGAACCATCCGGCGGTCTTAATCTGGTCCTGCGGCAATGAGTCCTACGGCGGAAGTGTGATTTATCAGATGTCCGAGAAGTTCAGAGAGCTGGATCCCGACCGCCTGGTTCACTACGAGGGAGTCTATAACGACAGACGCTACAACGGAAGCAGCGATATGGAAAGCCAGATGTACCCGCCGGTAGAGCGGATTGTGAAAAATCTGGCAGAGCAGAAAGAGAAGCCGTTTATCTGCTGTGAGTACACGCACGCGATGGGCAATTCCTGCGGCGCGATGCACAAGTACACCGATCTGACCGACACAGAGCCGCGCTATCAGGGCGGATTTATCTGGGATTACATCGATCAGTCCATCACGAAAAAGGATCGCTACGGGAAGGAATTCCAGGCGTACGGCGGTGACTTCTTAGAGCGGCCGACGGACTATAATTTCAGCGGCAACGGCATCTGCTATGCAAAGGGGCGCGCCGAGTCACCGAAGATGCAGGAAGTAAAATTCAATTACCAGAACATCAGCGTATCCTTTACCGAAGATGGTTTTACGGTAAAAAATAAAAACCTGTTTACCGATACGGCAGAGTATGACTGCATCCTTCTGCTGGAGAAGAACGGCGTGGCGGCAGGCCGCAGAAAAATAGCGCTGTCTGTGGCACCGCTCTCGGAAAAGACGTTTGTTCTGGAAGAACTGGAGGGCTGCATGGCTCTTGCCGATGAACTGGAACATGCGGGAAAGGAAGCCGGGGCGGAATACGCGTTGAACGTATCGTTTGTGCTGCGCAAAGAACTGTTGTGGGCAGAGCCGGATCATGAGATCGCATTCGGACAGAAGATTTTTGCGGCAAAATCACCTGCAAATGGTGGGACAATCGGCGATGCCGCGGCAGAATATGAAGGAAAGTGCGTGACGAACCGTAAGGCGGGACTTCAGATCATCCGCGGAAAGTGGAATCTGGGGGTGAAGGGAGAGAATTTTGACGTACTGTTTTCCTACAACAGCTGCGGACTGGTGTCCTACCGCTACATGGGAAAAGAGCTGATTGAGAAGATACCGATGCCGAATTTCTGGCGTGCGCCGATTGACAATGACTGCGGAAGCCGCATGCAGGGGCGGATGGCGCAGTGGAAGATCGCGAGTATGTATGCCGGCATGAGCAGCAAGGGCATGTTCGATTATGAGGAACCGGTTGTGAGAGAGGCGGAGAACAGCGTCTCCATCACATATACCTACCTGCTTCCGACCACGCCGCAGGCAAAATGCCGCGTGACCTACACCGTGACGCCGGATGCGTATGTGCAGACCGAGCTGACCTATGACCCGGTGGAGGAGCTGGGCGATATGCCGGAGTTTGGAATGCTTTTTAAGCTGAATGCGGATTACGACAGACTGGAGTGGTACGGACTTGGACCGCAGGAGACGTATGCGGACCGCAGATGCGGCGCGAAGCTCGGTGTATATAAGAACCGCGTGGCGGATAATATGGCGCAGTATCTGGTACCGCAGGAGTGCGGCAACAAAGTAGGCGTGCGCTACGCGAAGGTGACGGATGAGAGAGGAAGAGGCATGCTCTTTACCGGAGACGAACTGTCATTTTCCGCACTGCCTTATACACCGCATGAACTGGAAAATGCAATGCATGCGTATGAATTGCCTGAGGTACATTACACGGTTGTCCGTGTGGCACTGGCACAGATGGGCATCGGCGGAGACGACAGCTGGGGAGCTCCGGTTCATCCGGAATATCACATTGATGTGACAAAGCCGTTAACACTGCGGTTCGGTTTCCGTGGAATATAAAAAAACAGAAAGGAGAGAGCGGGCATGGAATGAGATCTGTGCCCGCGAAGAGGCATATGAAGTTTGTAAAAGGAATGGATCTGTCCACACTGCTCGAACTGGAGCGGTGTGGTGCAAAGTATTACGATAACGGGGAGGAGCGGGATCTCCTTGCGATCATGAAGAGCTATGACGTTGATACCATCCGTATCCGTCTGTGGAATGATCCGTGGTCGGAGACCGGCGAATCTTACGGCGCAGGGGAGAATGATTTGAAAACTTCTCTTGAGATTGCAAAGCGTGTGACGGCGGCAGGGTTCGGCGTGCTTCTCAATTTTCACTATAGCGATTTCTGGGCAGACCCGGGCAAACAGATCAAGCCGAAGGCATGGGCAGATTACGGTGTGAAGGAGCTGGAGCAGGCGGTCTATGACTACACGCTGGAATCCATGCGGACATTCCTGGATGCCGGCGTCAATATTACCATGGTGCAGGTGGGAAATGAACTTTCCAACGGTCTGCTCTGGCCGGAGGGAAAAGTCCCGAACTATGACAATATTGCGACATTCGTCAATGCGGGAATTCGTGCGGTGCGGAAAGCGGATGCGGCGATTCCGGTGATGATTCATCTGGATAACGGCGGAAACAATGCGCTGTACCGCGAGTGGTTCGACAATTTTACAAAGCGGGGGGAGGATTTCGAGATTATCGGACTTTCCTATTATCCGTTCTGGCACGGATCACTGCAGATGTTAAACGACAACATGAATGACATTGCAGAGCGCTACGGCAAGGATCTGGTGATTGCCGAGGTTTCCATGGGCTATACGATGGAAGACTACAAGAATTACGAGAAGCTTTCCGATGAAGAGCGCAAGGGATATGCGACCAGACCGGCGCTTGTGGAGAAGATCGAATATCCGATGACAAAGCAGGGGCAGTACGATTTCATGGAGGATTTCTTGAACCGCATCAGCCACATCAAAGGCGGAAAAGGAAAGGGATTCTTCTACTGGGAGCCGGCATGGATTCCGGTACCGGGCTCCGGCTGGGCAACACCGGCATCCTTAAAATACATGAACGATCCGGGACCATGTGGAAACGAGTGGGCAAATCAGGCGCTGTTTGACTACGATGGCAACGCACTGCCGACGCTTGCACTGATCCGTGATTTTAAACCGGAAGTATAAAAAACGGGGCTACCGCTTGAACGGAGATTGTGATCGATGGCATTGTGAAAAATGATAAATGACAGATCAGAAAAACATGCAACTTTGTTGCATGTTTTTTTGATTATGTTGCAGTTTGAAAAAGGTCTATTGCAAAGGAACACAGAGACGTTATAATAGAATTACAACAGGACGGTAACAGAAACCATTCATAGAAAAAATGATGTATAAGGAGGTAACGCATGATCTGGGAACCAGTACTTGCAAAGTTTAAAGAATTATTTGGGGATGAGGGAGAGATCGGAGTTTATTTCGCACCGGGACGTGTGAATATGATCGGTGAGCATACCGATTACAACGGAGGACATGTATTTCCATGTGCGCTCACGATCGGTACCTACGGTGTGGCGAGAAAAAGAGACGACAAGAAGCTTCGCTTTTATTCCATGAATTTTGAGAATCTCGGTGTGCTGGAGTCTTCCGTGGAGGGCTTAAAGCCGGAGAAGGAAGCAGACTGGACGAACTACCCGAAGGGTGTGATGTGGGCGTTCGGCGAGAAGGGCATGAAAGTGGAGTCCGGTATGGATCTCGTGCTGTTCGGCAATATTCCGAACGGTTCCGGATTGTCTTCTTCCGCATCGGTGGAAGTGCTGACCGGATTCATCCTGCGTGATATGTTCGGCTTTGATGTGACGAATCAGGATCTGGCATTGATCGGCCAGTATTCCGAGAACAAGTTCAACGGCGTCAACTGCGGTATTATGGATCAGTTCGCCATTGCGATGGGCAAGGCAGGACATGCGATTTTCCTGGATACGGCGACCTTAAAGTATGAGTATGCGCCGATCAGGCTCGAGAATGCGAAGATTGTGATCTCCTGCAGCAACAAAAAGCGCGGACTCGGTGATTCCAAATACAACGAGAGACGCAGTGAGTGTGAGACAGCGCTTGCCGAACTGCAGAAAGTGGTAAAGATCAACGCGCTCGGCGATCTGACAGAAGCGCAGTTTGAGCAGTATCAGGATGCCATCACAAGTCCGGTGTGCCAAAAGCGTGCAAAACATGCCGTATATGAGAACCAAAGAACGATCAAGGCGGTGGAGGCACTGCAGAACAACGATGTCGCGCTGTTCGGAAAGCTGATGAATGACTCCCACGTATCTTTGCGTGATGATTACGAGGTAACGGGAATCGAGCTGGATACCCTGGTTGAGGAAGCATGGAAGATCGACGGTGTGATCGGTTCCCGCATGACGGGTGCGGGCTTTGGCGGATGCACGGTCAGCATCGTGAAGGATGACGCGGTGGATGCGTTTATCGAGAAGGTCGGAACCGCCTATAAGAACAAGATTGGCTATGCCGCAGATTTCTATGTCGTAGAGATCGGCGACGGCCCGGTAAAATTGGCGTAGTGACAGAGTATATTTAGAAACGAGGTTGGATCATGATACAGGAAAGAATATTGGAACTGACAGAATACGGACTGGTGACGGGACTCATAGAGCCGCAGGATAAGCGGTTTACGATCAACCGTCTGCTGGAGCTGTTTCACATTGACGAACTGGAGGATGAAGCCACGGCGGCTTATGAGAAGCGCACGCCGATGACGCAGGAGAGCGCCGAAGAGGCACTGCCGCAGATCCTTGCGGAGATGCTCGACTATGCGGCGGAGCAGATGCTGATCCCGGACAATACGATTACATACCGCGATCTGTTTGACACAAAGATCATGAGCATGCTGGTTCCAAGACCAAGCGAGGTGGTCCGCCGTTTCTATGATCTTTATGAGAAGGAGTCTCCGCAGGCGGCGACGGATTATTTTTACAAACTGTCCAGAGACACGGACTATATCCGCAGATACCGCGTGAAGAAGGATCTGAAATGGACGGCGGACACAGAGTTCGGAACGCTGGATATCACGATCAATCTGTCGAAGCCGGAGAAGGACCCGAAGGCGATTGCGGCGGCGAAGCTGGCAAAGCAGAGCGGCTATCCGAAATGCCTCCTGTGCAAGGAAAACGAGGGATACGCAGGACGCATCAACCATCCGGCGAGACAGAACCACCGCATCATTCCGGTAACCATCAACCAGAGTGACTGGTTCTTCCAGTATTCTCCGTACGTTTACTACAACGAGCACTGCATCGTATTCAACGCGAACCATACCCCGATGAAGATCGAGCGCGCTACCTTCGGAAAGCTGCTTGATTTTGTGCAGCAGTTCCCACACTATTTTGTCGGCTCCAATGCCGATCTGCCAATCGTCGGAGGATCGATCCTAAGCCACGACCATTTCCAGGGCGGTCATTATGAGTTCGCCATGGCAAAGGCACCGGTGGAGCGTGAGATCACTTTCAAAGGATATGAGGATGTAAAGGCAGGCATTGTAAAATGGCCGATGTCCGTTATCCGTATCAGCGCCGCAGACAAGGACCGTCTGATCGATCTGGCAGACAAGATTCTCCTCGCATGGAGAGGCTACACGGACGAGGCGGCATTCGTTTACGCCGAGACAGACGGCGAGCCGCACAATACAATCACACCGATCGCAAGACGGCGCGGCGATGCGTATGAGCTGGATCTGGTGCTGCGCAACAACATTACGACAGAGGAACATCCGCTCGGCGTATATCATCCGCATGCAAAGCTTCATCATATCAAGAAGGAGAATATCGGCCTGATCGAGGTTATGGGTCTGGCAGTGCTCCCGGCACGTTTGAAGGATGAGATGGCGGATCTGGAGCAGGCGATCTTAGACGGCGCTGACATCCGTGCAGACGAGAAGCTGGCAAAGCATGCAGACTGGGTAGAGGAATTTCTTCCGAAGTACGGCTTTACCGCCGGCAGTGGTCTGGAGGGCGAGATCACACCGGAGAAGCTGCATGAGATCGTTCAGACAGAGATCGGTCTGGTATTTAAGGAGGTTCTCACCGACGCAGGAGTCTACAAGTGTACAGAAGAAGGAAGAGCAGCCTTCATGCGCTTTGTGGATACGGTGAACGCATAGGAATAGAGAGAGGAAAAGAACGGATAACGGAGCTGGGATATTTTCCCCGGAAGTTGTCCGTTCTTTTTTTCAATTTCCCATAAATGTGTTATACTTGTGCATAGATCAAATTTCTGCAAAATAACCGTTTACTTTCACATGGTAATTTGGTAAAGTATAGGAATGAGAAAACGATGCGGGGGCAGACCGCAGAAAAGAGGATAGGTATTATGGTATCAAAGAGAATACAAAAAGCGCTGGAGGGCAATTCGGCAATCCGCGCCATGTTCAATGAGGGCAGGGAGATGGCTGCAAAATACGGGGAGGAGAATGTGTTTGACTTCTCGCTCGGCAATCCGGCAACCCCGGCGCCGAAGGCGTTAAACGATGCAATCCGCGACCTTCTGGATGAGGCGGATGAAAAAGGTGCGGCAGGTTCCCTCGGCATTCACGGATATATGGCGAATGCAGGCTATGAGGAAGTGCGCCAGGCGATCGCAGAGAATTTGAACGAACGTTTCGGAACAAAGTTTACGGCGCACAATCTGGTGATGACAGTCGGCGCCGCAGGCGGGCTCAATATCATTTTTAAGACGATTCTCGATCCGGATGATGAGGTCATCGTGTTTGCACCGTTCTTCGGAGAGTATCGCCAGTACGCGGCGAATTTTGATGCAAAGATTGTGATTGTACAGCCGAATCTGGAGACGTTTCAGCCGGATCTTGCCGATCTGGAGTCAAAGATTACCGCGCGGACGAAGGCGCTTATCGTGAATACGCCGAACAACCCGACCGGCGTGATCTACAAGCCGCAGACGATGGAGCAGATCGGAGCCATTTTAGAGAAAAAGCAGGCTGAATTTGGAACCGATATTTACCTGATCTCGGACGAGCCGTACCGGGAACTCGTGTATGACGGGAATAAGGAGGATTTTCTGACAAAATATTACCGCAATACCCTGGTGGGATATTCTTTTTCCAAATCCCTTTCCCTTCCGGGAGAGCGTATCGGTTATGTCGTGGTGCCGGATGAAGCGGCGGACGCCGAAGAGCTGATCCGCGGCATTGAGATCTCAAACCGGACGCTCGGATTTGTCAATGCACCGTCCCTGATTCAGAAAGCCGTGGCGCGCTGCCTTGCGGAGAAGACGGATGTTGCATTTTACGATGAGAACCGAAGCAGACTCTACGAAGGACTGACAAAGCTCGGATTTACCTGCATTAAGCCGGAGGGAGCATTTTATCTGTGGGTGAAGTCGCCGGTGGAAAACGAAGAAGAATTTGTAAACGAGGGAAAGAAATTTAATCTTTTAATGGTAAAGGGAAGTGCTTTCGGCTGTCCGGGGTTTGTGCGTCTCGCATATTGTGTGTCCCATGAGACCGTGGAACATTCCCTGCCTGCATTTGCGAAGCTGGCGGCAGTGTACGGACTGGAAAAGTAGGAGGAAAAAGGATGGAGAACTGGGAGTCATATGTGAGAAAAGTGGTGCCTTATGTGCCGGGGGAGCAGCCGCAGGAGGAGCGGATGATCAAGTTAAACACCAATGAGAATCCGTATCCGCCCGCGCCGGAGGTGCAGAGGGCGCTTGCCGGATTTAACCCGGATACGCTGCGCCTGTACCCAGAGCCGACCTGCAAGGTGCTTGTGGATGCGATTGCGTCATATTACGGACTGTGCAGCGATCAGGTATTCGTCGGAGTCGGCTCGGATGATGTGCTGGCAATGGTTTTCCTGACATTCTTTAATTCCGGAAAGCCGGTTTTCTTCCCGGACATCACCTACTCTTTTTATGATGTGTGGGCGGATATGCTGCGGATTCCGTACGAGACGAAAGCGCTGGATGACGCGTTTGAGATCCGGGCGGAGGATTACTACGGGGAAAACGGTGGAGTGATATTCCCGAACCCGAATGCGCCGACCGGCATTCTGATGCCGCTTGAAAAGATCGAGGACATCATCGCGCACAACCGGGACGTGATCGTTGTGGTGGATGAGGCGTATATTGATTTCGGCGGGGTGTCGGCACTGCCGCTGATTGAAAAATATGACAATCTTCTGATCGTGCAGACATTTTCCAAGTCGCGTTCCATGGCGGGAATGCGCATCGGATATGCGATGGGAAATGCGAAGCTGATCCGTTATATCAATGACGTGAAGTATTCGTTTAATTCTTATACGATGAACCGGACAGCGCTTGTACTCGGTGTGGAGGCGATCCGTGACCGTGCTTATTTTGAGGAGACCAGAAAAAAGATCATCGAGACGAGAGAGTGGACGAAAAAAGAATTGCGGGCGTTGGGATTTACGTTCGGGGATTCAATGAGCAATTTTATCTTTGCTTCGCACGAGCGCGTGCCGGCAACAGAACTGTTCGAGGCGCTGCGCAGGGAGCATATCTATGTGCGTCATTTTACCAAGGAACGCATCAACAACTACCTGCGCATCAGCATCGGAACGAGAGAAGAGATGGAGACGTTTATTCGGTTCCTGAAGGAATATCTGAAAGAGGCATAGCGGATGCGCGGCCGGCCGTCTGAAGTCTTTGGATGCCGAAGTTAAAGACGACCAGACCGCCAACCGTCATGGCGATGCCGAACAGGAACCAGAAGATCAGAGAAAACGTCGTGTCGCCGAACGGGATGAGTCCGGAGAGCACGGTTCCCCAGAAGTTAAACAGCATGTGCAAAAGGAGCGAGTAATAGATGCTGCCGCCGCGGTTGCAGACATAGCCTAAAACAAGTCCCAGACAGAATGCGTAGATGCCCTGGATCATGTTCATGTGGAAGATGCCAAAAAGCAGCGCCTGCAGCAGATTGGCTGCCCAGAAAGGCAGACATTTCTTTGCATGATGCATGGTGACACCGCGGAAGACCAGTTCCTCGCAGAACGGGGCGAAGATGACAGAGCAGATGACCATCAGAATGGAGATCTGATCGTCGAGACCTGCCGTCTCGAGCAGGGATTCGTATGCATCCATCCAGTGCGGAAAGAGCGACGCGACAAAGCTCATGATATAGGTTGTCAGATACTGTGTGCCAGGCATCAGCATGACGATGCCTGCGATTGCAGCGGGATGAAACGTCTGACGCAGAACGGGGCGGTAATTGCCGCCATACCGGCAGTAGTACCACAGACCGAACACGGCGATCGACATGGCATTGTAGATTAACAGTACGCCGGTGTTGAAGCGCTGGGAACTCCACAGGGAAAAGGCGTTATCTACAATATCGAGGAACCCCGCGCTGCCGGTGACAGAGTACCAGCCGCTCTCGATCAGCAGGGAAAGTCCCATGGCAAAGTAGGTTGCGAGAAACTGAATCGCAATCACAAGAAGCAGCGGGACAAAAATAAACAGGAATTGTTTTAATTTCTTCATTATTATAATCTCCAGTTATCGTTGGTATGAAATAAAGTTCTTGCAATTTCCAGATACTTCTATTATTATAACAATCGGATTTCATGAATGCAAGCAGTGGAAAAAGTGCGTGCATGGACAGAAACTTGGGTATTTACTTTAAAACTTTAATATGCTAAAATAACAAAAGAATCCATTTTGGAAGAAGGAGAAGAACATGAGTAAGAAACTTAGGACAGATGCAGTGGATCATCTTTTTGACGCCATCTTGAGCTTACAGAATAGAGAAGAGTGCTACACATTTTTTGAGGATGTATGTACGGTAAATGAGCTGCTTTCTTTATCACAGCGGTTCGAGGTTGCCAAGATGCTGCGTGACCAGAAGACTTATCTGGATATTGCGGAGAAGACCGGAGCATCGACTGCTACGATCAGTCGTGTCAACCGATCCCTAAATTATGGAAATGACGGTTATGACATGGTATTTAGCCGCATGCAGAATACGGACAAGTAGTAGAGACAGATAAAAAGAGCCACAGGAGAACGGGAACTTTTGCCCGTGCCTGTGGCTTTTTCGATTACTTTTTATTTTTTTCTGCCTTGGACTTGTCCGAGGTGGTCGTGTCAATGAGGCGCTCGATGATGGTCTTTTTGACATAGACATCGTAGCTTAACATGCAGATCAGACTGAAGTTCCGCAGAAGCTCGGCGTCCTCAGGGGCAGCATCCGGGAATGTCTGACACGAGGTGTTGAACTTCCTGGCGAGGTCTTTCATGAGATTTTGTGTCTCCTGATGCTCGAGTCCGAAGACTTCACGGTAGATGTCTTCCAAGCTGTAGCTGCCGTCTTTTCCGAAATATTTGTCCGTGATCGGATTTAAGATGCTCTGGATGTCACTGATGCTTAGGATATTTTTAAAATAGTAGATGAAAATCAGCGTCAGTACGTGCTCTTTGGTGTACTTTTTCTTCTCCGGCGGAGGGAGAAGATTGTTCTTGGCGTAGTTGTTGATCATCGTCTTGGTCAGAATCTTGTCATCCGCATGCCGCTTGGATGTCTCTAACTGGGAATCCATAAATGTGGTAATCTGATCCATATATAAATCAATGTTCGGAATATCTTCCGGTCTGACATAATCAATTCTCTGTAATTCTGCTAACAGATCACTCAGAAATTTTTTTGTATCGTTGTCCATATGTGTCACCTCTTATCACATTATATAGTTTTCAAAACCAGATGACAAGAGACAAATGTTGGGAAATGTATATGACAGTGTCCCAGCATGAAAAATAGAAAATATGTTCTGTATGGTATCGAAAAACAGAGAGAAATGTGTTATACTTTCTCATATCACTATAAACGGAAAAGGAAAAACAGGCATGAGTATTTATGATACATTAAACGAGCAGCAGAAGCTCGGCGTTATAACCACCGAAGGACCGGTGCTGATTCTCGCGGGAGCGGGTTCCGGCAAGACGAGAGTGCTGACACACCGGACGGCATATCTGATCGAGGAAAAGGGCGTCAATCCGTACAATATCATGGCGATCACTTTTACCAACAAGGCGGCGGGCGAGATGCGCGAGCGAATTGATGCGCTGGTCGGATACGGCTCGGAGAGCATCTGGGTGTCAACGTTTCACTCTACCTGCGTGCGCATTTTAAGGAGACACATTGACCGCATCGGATACGACACGAATTTTACGATCTATGATTCGGATGATTCCAAGAGTGTGATGAAGGAGATCTGCAAGCGCCTGAATATTGACACCAAGATCTACAAGGAGCGCAGCCTTCTGGCGGCGATCTCCTCTGCAAAGGACGAGCTTGTAAGTCCGACGCAGTTTGCCCTGCAGGCGGCGGCATCGAGTGATTTTGCGAAGAAAAAGCAGGCGCAGGTCTATCAGGAGTATCAGGCAGCGCTGCAGAAGAACAATGCATTGGATTTTGACGACCTCATTGTAAAGACGGTGGAGCTGCTGCAGACGGATCCGGAGGTGCTTGCCTACTATCAGGAGCGTTTCCGCTATATCATGGTGGACGAGTATCAGGATACGAACACGGCGCAGTTTGAACTGATCCGTCTTCTCGCGGGCAAATACAAAAACCTGTGCGTGGTCGGTGATGACGATCAGTCGATCTACAAGTTCCGCGGAGCGAATATCTACAATATTTTAAACTTTGAAAAGCATTTTCCGGATGCGGTCACGATTAAACTGGAACAGAATTACCGTTCGACGCAGAACATCCTAAACGCGGCGAACAGTGTGATTGCGAACAATGTCGGAAGGAAAGCGAAGACGCTCTGGACGGCAAACGGCGAAGGAGAGAAGATCGACTTTGAGCAGTTTGACACTGCCTACGAGGAGGCGGATTATGTCGCAAGGGATATTGCGTCCGGCGTCCGGGAAGGAAAGTACGGTTACGGCGACTATGCGGTGCTTTACCGCACGAATGCGCAGTCCCGTCTGTTTGAGGAGCGTTTTATCGTGTCCAATATCCCGTACAAGATTGTCGGTGGTGTGAATTTCTATGCGCGCAAGGAGGTCAAGGATCTGCTGGCGTACTTAAAGACGATCGACAATGCGAGGGACGATCTGGCGGTGCGAAGAATCATCAATGTACCGAAGCGCGGAATTGGTGCGACGACGCTAAATCGTGTATCCGATTATGCGGAGGCGTACGACATCAGTTTTTACGAGTCCTTAAAGCGTGCGGAGGAGATACCGTCCCTTGGCAAGAGTGCAGCGAAAATCAAGCCGTTTGTGACGTTTATTCAGACGATGCGCAGCAAGCTGCCGTATATCGGTGTGGCGGATCTGCTCAGAGAGGTGATCGAGGAGACGGGCTACGTGAAGGAGCTTGAAGCGGAAGGCACCGACGAGGCGGAGGCGCGGATCGAGAATATCGATGAGTTGTTAAGCAAGGTAGTCGCCTATGAGGAGGGCGAAGAACAGCCAACATTGAGCGGTTTCTTGGAGGAAGTTGCGCTTGTGGCAGATATTGACAGCGTCGGCGAGGAGAATGATTATGTGGTTCTCATGACACTGCACAGCGCCAAAGGTCTGGAGTTCCCGAAGGTTTTTCTGGCGGGAATGGAGGACGGTTTGTTCCCGAGCTATATGTCGATCACGTCAGACAATGCCAGCAGTGAGCTGGAGGAAGAACGCAGGCTGGCCTATGTCGGCATTACACGAGCGATGAAGGAGCTTGTCATCACGTCGGCGAGACAGCGTATGGTGCGCGGCGAGACACAGTACAACAAGGTCTCACGCTTTGTGAAGGAGATTCCGCCGGAGCTTTTAAACGGCGAGATCAAAAAGCCGGCATATCTGGAAAACAGGGAGCGGCGCACGGCGGAGCCGGTACGGAAGAAGCGGCCGACGATGCGGGATCAGCTGTCCGGTCAGAGCATGCAGGCGAGAGCGTTTTCATCGGTACATACGGAAGGCGGAAGCCTAAGCTACGGTGTGGGCGACCGTGTGTCCCACATGAAGTTCGGAGAGGGAACGGTAAAAGCCATCGTGCCCGGCGGCAGAGATTTTGAGGTGACGGTCGATTTTGACGCGGCGGGAACCAAGAAAATGTTTGCGGCGTTTGCAAAATTAAAAAAAGTATAAAATGTCTTAATTTATAAATTTTTTATAGGCGAACAGGGAAAGATATGCTATAATGTGCGTAATAAAAAGACATGCAGTAAATAAAGATAAATCAAGGAGGGAATCTGATGAATAAGATGGAAGATCTGATCAACATGACAAAGTTAAACGAGCTTCTGAATAAGAAGGAAGAAGTGGAGGAGAAGAAGACCTCAAAGGTAGTATGGATTTTTGCAATTATCGGTATTGTAGCGGCTGTAGCTGCAGCGATATACGGCATCTACCGTTTCTTTACGCCGGATTATCTTGAGGATTTCGAGGACGATTTCGAGGATGATTTTGATGATGATTTCTTCGAGGACGATGATGATGAGGAAGCGCCGGCAAAGTCTGAGGACAAAGAGGAAACAACCGAAGATTAAGACAAAGGGCATGGGGCTGCAGAGAGATGCAGCCCTATTTTTATGTAACAGGAAACGCTCTGTGGGGATGCGCACCTCGTGGTGAGGTAAATAATGCTTTGCATACCGCATCAGGCAGCCTGCCAAGACAGGCGCAAGTGTGCGGCAGGCGCACACTTTATTCTGTAGCAGGAAACGATATCGTAAGTGGCTGAGTCAGGCGAGTGAATCCTGCATGCAGGATTTTTTATGTTTGGCAATGTGCAGAAGAAACTGGACGGACAATGGAGGATAGAACGTGAAAAAGGGACAGATTATCGAGGGGATGGTAGAATGCGTAGAGTTCCCCAATAAGGGAATTGTGAGAACGGAAGACGGGGGACGCGTGATTGTAAAAAATGCAGTCCCGGGACAGAAAGTGTCCGCATCGATCAATAAAGTGCGCAGGGGAAAATGCGAGGGAAGACTGCTTGAGGTGCTGGAGCGTTCGGCGAAGGAGCAGCCGGAGGCTGCCTGTATCCATGCCGGAGAGTGTGGAGGCTGCACATATCAGACGCTACCTTACGAGGAGCAGCTTGCCATGAAGGCGTCACAGGTAAAAAAACTGATCGACGATGTCATCGTACCGGAAAATACAGACTACGAATTCCTTGGAATCAAGGCGAGCCCGAGACAGCAGGAGTACCGGAATAAGATGGAGTTTTCGTTCGGCGATGCGTACAAGGACGGACCGTTGGCACTTGGCATGCACAAGCGCGGCAGCTTCTACGATATCGTGGATGTCCCGGAATGCCGGATTGTGGACGAGGATTTTCATACGGTGCTCACAGTGACGCTGTCTTATTTTAAAGAGCGGAATCTGCTGTATTATCACAAACTGCGCCACACCGGATATCTGCGTCATCTTCTGGTGCGCAAGGCGGTGAAGACCGGGGAGATCCTGGTGGATCTGGTGACGACAACGCAGATAGCGGAAGGGGAGGAAGAGGTGCTTCTTGCCGGATGGAAGGAGGCGCTGTGTGCTGCCGCTTATCGGGGAACACTCACCGGTGTGCTTCACACCCGCAACGACAGTGTGGCGGACACCGTCACAAACGAGGGCACGGATGTGCTTTTCGGGCAGGACTATTTCTATGAAGAATTGTTAGGACTTCGTTTCCAGATCACGCCGTTTTCCTTTTTCCAGACGAACTCTCTGGGCGCGGAGGTGCTCTATGAGACAGCGCGGGAGTTCATCGGGGATGCCCTGCCGAGCGGAGCGGATGCAGATGTCGCGGAGCATGGAAAAGTCGTGTTCGATCTTTATTCCGGAACCGGAACGATCGCACAGATGCTCGCTCCAGTTGCAAAAAAGGTGATCGGCGTGGAGATCATTCCAGAGGCGGTCAAAGCCGCGAAGGAGAATGCAAAGTTAAACGGTCTTGCAAACTGTGAGTTTATCGCGGGAGATGTGCTCAAGGTAATTGATGAGATCGAGGAGAAGCCGGACTATATCGTGCTCGATCCGCCGCGTGACGGCATCCACCCAAAAGCTCTGGAGAAAATCATCCGCTACGGTGTGCCGCAGATGGTGTATATCTCCTGCAAACCGACCAGCCTGGCGAGAGATCTTGAAGTGCTGCAGGCGAGGGGCTATGAGGTGAAGAAGGTGTGCTGTGTGGATATGTTTCCGGCGACGGTGCATATAGAGACTGTGGTAAGACTACAAAGGAAACATACCTAGAAATCCTTGAATTTACGCACTTTGTTGACTTTTTCAGTTTCAACAGATTAGAGGAAAATCACAAGGAAAAGGTACTTGTAAACAAAGTAACCGTTGTGGTTGCCTTAGACCTCGGTACGGGGAACACAAAAAATCCTGGATTATGAAAGTGAATATAGCGCTATCAATACATTGATAGAAGATAGGGATACTTGCAGCAGAGTGTCCCTATTTTTTATACAAAATTTTAAAATTCAGGAGGAAAAACAAATGGGAACAACACAGCGTAAAGAGCAAAGAAAAATGAAATTGGAAAAGGAAATCATCAGATTAACAAAACTGCATCAGAACAAGGACAAAAGAGAACTCATTCAAAATATCAATCATGTTCTAAGAGCCCAGGGAATTCATCTGAATAGGAAAGTTAAATGGATCTGTAAAGTAACAGGTTCTCCGGAAGGGACAGTATATACATGGTTTACCAATGCCAGATGCCGGCGAGAGAACAAAATCCCGTTGTATGCCCTGTGCCAGATGGCGCTCGCCTTAAGAATATCTGTATATGAGTTTTTCAGTGCAGATCATTTTATGGAAATTGCAGAGAAACAAAAGATTGATCGGAGATGTAAATTATATTGGCATCTGCGGAGAAATGTAGCCGAAGATTTATGGAATGGTACTCATTCCGAAAATGATACATGGCAGGGACAGACGTTAGATATTAAACGAGAGTTTCTGGATGAATTATATCTGAAAATGGTGAATGACCAGTTAAATTAGTAAAAATGAACAATGGAGGGAAATCAGATGTCAAGGAACACAGCGACAGGAGCAAAAGTAAAACAGGAAAGAAAAATCACTTTTAAAAACAAGGAACATGAGATATTTTATAACACCTATCTTTCAAAATGCTCGTGTCAGGATTCGTACCACAAAACCCTTATTTATTGCCTGGGACTTTCAGAGGACACCAGACGCAATGCAAACCGGATCTATGATTTTAAGACTGGATTTATTAAACCGGAGTGCCTGCAGGAAGGATGGCAGACCAGTGGGAGTGAAAAGATTGTCCGTATTGCTTTTAACCTTTATACAGACGGAACACCTACAACTGATGAATATAAGGATACAGAAGCGCAGATTACAGAAACACGGCTTTATTCAATAAGCGATATATTCTGCACAGGGTACGCCAGATATTTTTGGGAAGCAATTAAAATCCGATACCCGGACTATTGTTTCTACGTGGATTGGGAGGACATGTTTTATGCTGAAGATTAGGCTGCAAGGCACAGTGAGGGATATTCGCTGGTTTAAACGGCTTCTGGAGAAACACCCGGAAATCCGGGTGATCCAGGTGTCAGAGATATTTTCAAACAAGGGAACGAACCGATATTTTCGCTTCTATGCAGAGATTGACAGAATTGAAAAGGATGAAAGGTAGGTAGAAATTTATGTGCAGAATTATCGCAATCGCAAACCAAAAAGGCGGGGTTGGAAAAACGACAACGTGTGTAAATTTAGGTATCGGGCTGGCAAGAGCCGGGAAAAAGGTACTTCTGGTTGAGGCAGACGCTCAGGGAAGTATGGCGGTGAGTCTGGGTATTCAGGAACCGGACGAACTGGACGTGACCTTAGTAAATATCATGGAGAAAGTTATCAATGACGAAGATGTGGAGCCGGGAGAAGGCATTATCCGCCATGAGGAAGGGATTGATTTTATTCCGGCAAATATCGAGCTTGCCGGACTGGAAACATCTCTTGTAAATGTAATGAGCCGAGAACAGGTACTTCGTCTGTATCTGGAAGGGGTAAAAGCGGATTACGATTACATACTGATTGATTGTATGCCATCACTTGGGATGATTACAATTAATGCCCTTGTAGCGGCAGACAGTGTGCTGATCCCGGTGGAAGCGGCTTACCTGCCGGTAAAGGGCCTGCAGCAGCTTATCAAGACCATTGGCAAGGTACACAGGCGGCTGAACCCCAGGTTATCCATTATGGGGATTCTGCTGACAAAGGTTGACCGCCGGACAAACTTTGCACGGGATATTTCTGAACAGATCCGTGATGTATACGGCAATAACATCCATATCTTTGAGAATTGTATCCCTATGTCTGTACGAGCGGCAGAGACAACAGCGGAGGGAAAGAGTATTTATCTCCATGATCCGAAAGGGATTGTGGCAGAGGGATACCGCCACCTGACCGGGGAGGTGCTTGCAGATGAAAAATAAGAGTGCTGAGAAAATCAAGCTGACTTCCTATGACGATCTGTTTGGAACAAAAGATAATAGCGTGGAAGGCATCTATACAACGGTCGCCTTAAGCCAGCTTCACCCGTTTAAAAATCACCCTTTCAAGGTATTGGACGATGAAAAAATGCAGGAAACCGTGGAAAGTGTGATCCAGCACGGCGTAATCCAGCCAGGGATTGTGCGCCCTTGTGCAGATGGATATGAGGTGGTAGCCGGACATCGCAGATGGAGGGCCTGCGAACTGGCAGGAAAGCCGGACATGCCGGTAATTATCCGGGATCTGGATGATGACGCAGCTACGGTGCTGATGGTGGATACCAATATCCAAAGGGAGAACCTTCTGCCAAGTGAGAAAGCCAGGGCTTACAAGATGAAATATGAGGCGCTGAAACATCAGGGAAGCAAAGGGGACAAGCACACTGCGGATGTTGTGGGAGAGAAAGCCGGGGACAGCGGAAGGACGGTACAGAGGTATATCCGGCTTGCCAGCCTGATTAACGGGCTTCTGGATTTGGTGGATACAGGAAAGATTGCGATGATAGCTGGAGAACGCTTATCCTATCTGAAGCTGGAAGAACAGGAAATGGTGATGGAGGCAGCGGAGAACATTGGTGTTTATCCATCACCGGCTCAGGCCGGGCAGCTCAAAGTTATGAGTGAGGAAGGAATGCTGTCAGAAGGAAGTATCTATGCGCTTCTGGTAAAGAAAGAGGGCGGCGGGCAGACTGTGACGATCTCTTCAAAGAAGATCCGTGATTACTTCCCGCCGGCATACACAAAGGAACAGATTGAGGAAGTGATCTATTCACTTCTGGATCAATGGAAACAGGGAAAGGAGGGGGAATTAAATGCAGGAGATACAGTTTGATTATTTCCGTGGGATGGAAGCGGAACAGTATAGTTTTTACCGTGTCCCGAAAGTGCTGTTTACCGCAGAGTGTTTTAAATCCCTTTCCTGTGAAGCAAAGGTTTTATACGGTCTGATGTTAGACCGTATGAGCCTTAGCATTAAGAACCGCTGGTTTGACGAGGAAGATAGAGTATATATCATTTTTACCGTGGAAGAAATAGCAGAGCTTCTGAATTGTGGAACACAGAAAGCGGTGAAGCTGATGAAAGAACTGGACGATAATCAGGGGATTGGATTGATTGAAAAGAAACGTTTGGGATTGGGAAAACCGAATGTAATCTATGTGAAAAACTTTATACTGAAGGAAAAGTGTTCTCCTGAGCAGAGAGGAAAAGCGCCGGAAAACCTTGGAAATACGCAGAATAGTGAAAATCACAATTCAAGAATAGTGAAAACCACAAATCAGGAATTACCAGAATCACAATTCAAGAATGATGAAAATCATACTTCAAGAATTGTGGAAATCACAACTCAAGAAGTTCCAAATTCACAATCTAATAATACTGATATTAATAATACTGATTTTAATGAGACTGATTTTAATGAGATTGATTCTATCCAATCCTATCTATCTCCATCTGCAGGTGAAGTGCGCCCTGTGGGAGAAGATGTGATAGAGAGGATGGAAACCTATCGTGCCCTGATACAGGAGAACATTGATTATGCCGTCCAGATAATATTCCTCACGTGGGATCATCCTGCCGCTCTCATCAAGGACAGGTTTCATGGCGGCTTCATCATATTGGAACATGAGATAGCGCTGAGCCTCTCCATAATCCGCATTTTTACTGGTGATATGTTTCAGGATGGCCATGAGCGGCAGCTCCTTTCTGTATGGAAGAAAGTTCCGCAGAGAGGGAGTGGAGATCTCCCGCCATTTTTAAAACTTCATGTTTCATTTCAAAAATATCTGCAATTCCCTGTTGAATATACTTTCGCATTTCCTGAGAATGGATACCGCCGCTGTTAAAGTAGCGTGCGATCTGGTTCAAATTGCTGCCGATTTTTCCAAACTCTCCGATCAGTTTTTTCAGCTCAGGAAGATCTGCCACAATCTCATAAGTGATCTTTGGAGTCTTCCCGGTGATGAGTTTCCTTGCGTACTCGGCCAACGGAAGAGAAGCATTTTTTGCATTGGAAGAGATAATCTCATATTCTGTATCTGTCAGGCGCAGCATGATCTGGTGATTTCGTTTCAACTCTTTATGTTTTTTGGGACGTGCCACTTGCTGTTTCCTCCTTTGAAAATAACCTTATAGGAATAAGCCTATTGGAATATCTTTGTGGGAAGAGCAATCCGTAATTTAAAAAATTACGCTGCGACTGATAAGGAGCCAAAACAGCATATATGGAAATATGCGTTATTCGAGGGTATGGGGAGCGAAATCCTCATCAAGTTTGCGGGGGAACGGAAACCACGAAAGTGAGTTTTGAGTTACTCAGGCGAAACTTGCTCTTATGCTCTTCTTATGTTCTTCGACTGGAGAGACGCCGGCATGACAGACTATGTGGCGATTGTGAAGAAGTGTGAGGGAGATATTGTGTATACCGTAGAAGGGAATACGAGTACGACAGTGAATGGCAATAGCGTCAGGGGAGTGTGGCAGCATCAGTATCCGATTGGGAGTGGACGTATTCTTGGTTACGGTATGTTATCTTAATGTTGTTAAATAATTTTAGACGTCATTTGAAAAGCTGTTGCTATCTCCTAAAGAGGCGGCAGCTTTTTCTCTACGATATTCTTTTGGAGTTTTCCCATACAGTTCTTTAAATTTGTTGTGAAAAAAGCTGCTGTTTTCGTAGCCTACTGTATGGAGAATGTCTTCTGTAGATAAAGTTGCCTTGGATTATTTTGACGCGAGCATCAACAGAATCTCCGCATGGGTTGTAGGATTCCGTAATTTCCAGAAAGCACTTTTAAATGCACTGCTGACACCAAATGAAACACTGAAACAACTGCAGAACGAAGGACGTATGACAGAGCTGATGGTAAAGCAGGAAGAGATAAAAACACTGCCCTTTGGTGATGTGTGGGCCGAGTATTGTGAAGAATGCGGAGCGCCAAAAGACGGTACGTGGTTCGGGGAAATTGAGAAATACGAAGAGACGGTATTGACAAAAAGAGTGTAGGAGGGAAAAGCCGTGAGTGTATTGGATACAAAATTTGTACAGGGATTTATCCGTATGTGTAACGATGGATGGGAGCAGGGATGGCACGAGAGAAACGGCGGCAACCTGTCTTACCGCATCAAAGACGAGGAAGTGGCGGAGGTAAAAGAGTTCCTTCATTATGACAATGAATGGAAACCGATTGGCACCAAAGTCCCCGGACTTGCGAGCGAATATTTCCGCGTAACAGGCAGCGGGAAATATTTCCGCAATGTCATCATTGATCCGGAGGATGGTATCTGCATCATCGAATTGGATGAAAAAGGAGAGAATTACCGCATCCTTTGGGGCCTGGTAAACGGAGGCAGACTGACCAGTGAGCTGCTGAGCCACCTGATGAACCATGAAGTGAAAAAAGGCGTTACCAATGTTTATCATGCACATACCACGAATGTGTTCGCACTGACATTTGTACTGCCGTTGGAGGATAAAGTATTTACTGGAGAACTCTGGGAGATGGCGACCGAGTGCCCGGTTGTATTTCCTTCCGGAATCGGTGTAGTAGGATGGATGGTGCCAGGCGGCCGTGAGATCGCAGTGGCGACAAGTGCCCTGATGAAAGAATATGATGTGGCAATCTGGGCGCATCACGGCATGTTCTGCGCAGGGGAAGACTTTGATCTTACATTCGGATTAATGCACACCGTAGAGAAATCCGCGGAAATCCTTGTAAAGATGCTGTCCATGAGACCAGATAAAAGACAGACAATCTCACCTCAGAATTTCAGAGATTTGGCGAAAGATTTTAAAGTAACTTTACCGAAAAAGTTTCTATATGACAAATAATGTACATATCACATATTTGGCGTATCAGAAGCATGAAGCATGTTTCGATATTCCATAGGCGTACATCCGTATTTCTTGCGGAACAGCTGAAAGAAAAAGCTGGTATTCTGATATCCGACGGCAAGGCTGATATCATTTGTGGAAAGTGCGGTGCTCCTTAACAATTTTGCCGCCTGAGAGAGCCGCTGTGTCTGGACCAGCTCTTTGTAAGTGGTTCCGGTATGCTGGCGTATGTAGGCAGAGAGATAGTTTGGGTGCATATTAAAAAACTCAGCTGTAGAAGAAAGGGTACAGTCCGCAAAGTTTGTTTCGATATATCGGAGTATGGTATAAATCTGATCCACAGAGGCGTGATCCAGAACCATACCGTGCTGGAACAGATTGATCATCTCGCAGGTAATCAGCGTAAAAAGACTGTCTAAAAAAGGTCCGGATGTTACGGACGGAGAATAAAATTCACAGAGAAACTGGTTGGCAAGATCTGCCAGCCGGTTTTGTTTTTGTTCCGGGGAAAAGACAATATACCTGCTTTCCTGCATCGTGGTGTTCAGAGCCTCAATGAAAAAGTGTGTAAGGTAATTATCCTGAGACAGGCGTTCAAAAAAAGTACCGTTCAGATATTCGCGCGTCAGCAGAAAATTGATGATAATATCATTTTCTGAACATCTTTTGACAGAATGAGGTGCATTCTGGCTGATCAGAACCATCTGCCCGGCTTTTAGCCTGAATGTAGTCTTATTTATCGTCATTGTGCAGGAACCAGAATAAATATAACTCAACTCCAGCCACTCATGGATATGCAGAGGTACGTTTTCAAAACGATCCTGTTTTACAACAGCGAAGTTGTAATAACTCGGAAGAACTTTCTTTGAAAGAAATAAAGAACGCAGATCTTCAAGGTTCGTATCAAAACGGTAACAGGGTGTATCAAACTTACCTCTGGCAACAGGAAATTGTGAATAATCTTTCTTTACACCGTTCAGACGCTGGGCTTCTTCGGGAGTGTGTTGCTTCAGAAATTGATTCAATGCAGATAATGTCATCATATATAATCTCTCCTTTTCGAGATATGAATGAACTGTGATTATAGTCATCAGCAGTTTATTTAACCTGTCTAAAATATACCATATTGGGGGCAAAGGTGTACAGAGTAATCTCGGATATTTATTAAGTTTGGTCGGTAAATCACTTATGTTTCGTTGATGTAATTTTAGTCTGTATAATGTAAGATATCAGTAAGAAAAGGAGGCATAGGTTAGGATGAAGATATTTTTTGCAGTAGTGGTGATTGTTTTATTATTTGTAATCGGTGCGACATTATATGTCTACAAAAAAAGTGCCATGTTTTTACCGGCACTTCTTGGCATCTGCGGATTTCCAAAAATAAAGGAAAGCAGCTATTACGATGAAAACGGACATTTCCGTCCGGGAACGGGGGAGGACAAAGTTGGATTTTTCATGCAGCATCCGGTATTCGGCGGTTTTAAACATATGTTTTTCAATGTGGAGGACAACGTGCTGAAAGCTATTGCGCCTGTAAAGTATAAGGATTTTTTAAAGGCGCAGGGTCGTGAGGAACAGTTGGATGCAGCCTTGGAATCTTTCAATTATCTAACCGGACTTGTTGAGAAAGGTCAGGCAAGGCTGGTGTCGGATCTGTATCCTGCGGAAGCAGTGAAGGGTCATCCGTACAGGTCACATCTGACGGGAATGTTTTATCAGGGACAACAGGGAAAACCACTTGCCATTGTAGTTCCGGGAGGCGGATTTATCAGTAATGTAACTGATTGCGAGGGGTATCCTGTGGCGATGAAGCTGCATAAAATGGGATATTCTGTTTTCGTCGTAAGCTATCCGGTCGGCAGACAGCTGGGTGAGACAGAACAGGTAAAGCAGGGACAGGCTGCCGCGAAGGAACTGACACAAGTGATCCGATATCTGACGGAGCATCAAAAACAGTTTTCTGTAAACATGGATGATTATGCCATCTTTGGTTTTTCAGCAGGAGGACTTATGACCACGGCGTATTCATTTGCCAATTATGAGGACTGCTGCCACAAGAATCATCTGCCAAGACCGAAGGTGATCTTCCCTATGTATGGTCTGGACTGGGATATCAAAGCTTTGCCGGAGGACAAGGGACTGGCGGTATTTTCTATCGTAGGGCGGGATGATGAGTTCGGTTTTGCAAATGTGGAAGATAAACTGCCGGAATTAGAGAAGGTACTGGGCAAAGAAAATGTGTCGGTCAGAATCGTTGACGGACTGGGACATGGATTTGGAATAGGAAATGAAACAAAAGTGAAAAACTGGCTTCAGGAAGCAGTCATCTTCTGGGAAGCCCACAGATAGGAAAAGATAAGAATTTATTTAAGGAGGATTTCATAATGAGCAGAAACTTGAAAGAATTGATCAGACAGATGACACTGGAGGAAAAAGCAGGACTTTGTTCGGGAGCGGATTTCTGGAACACGATGGGAATCGAAAGGTTAGGGATTCCTTCCGTTATGATGACAGACGGCCCGCACGGCTTGCGCAAACAGGAAGGCGCGGCAGATCATCTCGGCCTGAATAAAAGTGTGAATGCAGTCTGCTTTCCGGCAGCCTGCGCCACGGCATCCAGCTTTGACGTGGAACTGATGGAACGTATGGGACAGATCCTTGGGGACGAGTGTCAGGCTGAGAACGTGAGCATACTCCTCGGCCCTGCAGTTAATATCAAACGCAGTCCTCTCTGCGGAAGGAATTTTGAATATATGTCCGAAGATCCATATCTGACAGGAAAGATGGCGTCAGCATATATCCGGGGCGTACAGTCGAAAGGCATCGGAACCAGTATGAAACACTTCGCCGCGAATAATCAGGAAACAGACCGTATGCAGATATCGTCGGAAGTATCGGAACGGGCTTTCCGGGAAATTTATCTGCCGGCTTTTGAGGAGGCGGTGAAGAAAGCGCAGCCAAAGACTGTGATGTGCAGCTACAATAAGATCAACGGAGTATTTTCTTCAGAGAATAAGAAACTTCTGACAGATATCCTGCGGGATGAGTGGGGATTTGAAGGATATGTGGTCAGTGACTGGGGAGCTGTAAATGACCGGGTGAAAGGACTGAAAGCCGGTCTTGACTTGGAGATGCCGGGATCAGGAGGATATAATACAAGAAAGATTATTCAGGCAGTGGAGAATGGAGAACTGAAGGAAGAAATTCTTGACAGAACGGTGGAACGCATACTGAAAGTAGTCTTCTCCTACACAGATAACAGGAAAGCGGAGACTGTATTTGACAGGGAAAAGGATCACAAAGCAGCGGCAGATATCGAAACAGAGTGCGCCGTACTTCTGGAAAACAGGGGAGTGCTGCCGCTGAAAAAAGAACAGAAAGTAGTCTATATCGGGGAATTTGCAAAGAAACCGCGATACCAGGGCGGGGGATCGAGTCACATCAATACGGACAGCGTAGTGTCGGCTCTGGAAACTGCGGTGAGAAAAGGCAGGGCAGTGGAGTACGTGAAAGGCTTCTCGTCAGAGCGTGACGAGATGACAGAAGAGGAGCTGAAACAGGCATGTGAAGCGGCAGCGGGCGCAGATGTAGTTGTAATCTTTGCCGGACTGCCGGACAGCTTTGAGTCGGAAGGATATGACAGAACATCCATGGAACTGCCAAAGTGTCAGAATCGCCTTATAGAGGCTGTGGCTGAGATACAGAAAAATGTGGTAGTGGTTCTTCATAACGGAAGTCCCGTAGAAACTCCATGGGCGGAGTCTGTAAATGCCATTCTGGAGATGTATCTGGGAGGAGAAGGCATTGGGGAGGCCAGCGACCGGCTGTTATTTGGGGAGGCAAATCCGGGAGGACGTCTGGCGGAGACGTTCCCATATCGTCTGGAAGACAACCCGAGTTACCTGAATTTCCCTGGAGACGGCAGGACTGTTCTCTATGGAGAAGATATCTTTGTCGGATACCGTTACTATGATGAGAAGAAAGTACCGGTACGCTGGGCATTCGGCCATGGACTGTCATATACGGAATTCAGCTACAGCAATATGAAACTCTCTTCTGCGGAAATGAAAGATGGAGATATTCTGAAGGTGAGCATTGATGTGGAGAATACAGGGAAGAGGGCAGGAAGTGAAGTGGTTCAACTCTATGTCAGCGACAAGGACAGCACGGTGCCAAGAGCAGTGAAAGAACTAAAAGGGTTTGCGAAAGTATTTCTGAATCCGGGTGAGAAGAAGATGGTTACAATGGAACTTTGCGCGAGAGATTTTGCTTACTACGAGACAAAGATTCACGACTGGTACACTCCGTCAGGTACATATGAGATCCAGATCGGGCATGCCAGCGATGAGATCAGAGAGGCTGCAGAACTTACATTTACCACTGATGTGCTGCTGCCGTTCACTGTGGATATGACCACTACAATGGGGGAATTGATGAACCACCCGAAGACAGCAGGAAAAATGATGGAGTATCTTGAGGGGATATCACAGGGAGAAGAACCTAAGAAAGAAGATGGGGAGGTACAGCTTGTGACTCCGGAAATTATTGCGCAGATGCCACTGAAAACATTTTTAAGCGTTATTCCGGGTGAAGCGATCGAGCAGATGATCGTGGAGTTAAATGCTCTGTGTGCAGAAGAGGGAAAGTGAGAATAAAATATGAATCAAGATAAGATAAAAATGAGAGAAAAGCTGTCATTTGCAATGGCAAACTTTGGAAACATTCCGGTTATGACACTGATCAACGGATATTTACTAATTTTTTATACCAATATATGCGGCTTGAGTCCTGCTGCATGTGCGACACTGTTCCTGATCGCACGCTTTCTAGATGCCATTAACGATCCGTTAGTTGGATTTATGATCGACCATCTTCCGACCAGAAAGATGGGACATTTCCGACCGACATTGATTCTGGGAACAATTCTGTGTAGCGCCAATTTCCTTCTACTTTGGTTTGGACCTATGTTATCAACATCGGGGAAACTGGCAATCGCATATGTATCGTATATTCTGCTTGGTGTGTTGTTCCCAGTCATGGATATTTCGCTGAACAGTCTTCTGCCGGTTATGACAGAAGATATGAAAGAAAGGAACAGCTTAAGTTCAATCAAAGGGCTTGCATACGTGATCGGGGCGCTTGTAATCGGTGTGGCAGCTCCACTTATTCTTGGAGATACTTCTAACAAACAGGGATATATTAATCTTGTTCTGATCATGACAGCAGTGATTTTTTTCTTCTCTATTATAGGAACCATGGGAGTAAAAGAACGTGTAAAACCACAGATGGAGAACAGCTATTCTGTAAAAGAATTATTCAAGATTCTCAGTCAGAAGCCGGTGTACATTACATTCCTTGCTGTACTGTTATATTCGATTGGAAGCAATATCGTGAATGCAGCAAATACATACTTTTATACATATATTTTTGAAGATCTGACGTTGGCGTCTATTATTACGCTTATTACATGTGTTACTGTTTTTCCGGCTACAATGGTCATTGGTAATCTGATTGGAAGGTTTGGAAAGAAGAAAATGTATGCGATTGGACTTGCACTTGCAGGACTGGCACCAATCATCCGTCTGTTGGATGTGAGGAGCATTCCCCTTCTTATTGTCTCTGTATTGATTGCAGGAATAGGAGCCGGCTTTGCAGCACCTCTTAATTATGGAATACAGGCAGATAATACAGATTATATCGAAGTGTCTATGGGAATTAGGGCAGAAGGTGCTGTCGCATCTCTTTCCAGCTTTGTCTCCAAGTGTGCAATGGGAATCGGTGGTGCGATTCCGGGGTATCTGCTGCAGTTAGCAGGATTTGACAGTAAGGCGGCAGTACAGAATGACGATGTGATTAATGTGATCGTCCTCTGTGTGCTAATATTGCCGGCAATCGTAAATGTGGTGGCCATTGTGATCTTCTCAAAAGGTTATCCTATTACCAAGGAAAAATTGAATGAGCAGATATGTCTGATGAGGGAGAAACGGTCAAAAGCGGGTATAAGTGAATAAGAATGATAGAGAAGGAGTATCAGCATGGGAAAGATTTATGCAGCAAAAACAAATCATATCACAAATCCGATAGGGTTTAATATGGATTCTATTGCATTTTCATGGAAAGTGAAAGGATGCAGAGGACAGGAACAGAAACATGCAAGGATTGTGATCAGCAAAAACAAAACCTTTATAGATATCTGTCACGACACGGGGGAGGCAGAGCTGGACAGTCTCGCTGCAAGAGTGGAATTTGAACCGCAGCCGTATACAAGATATTACTGGAAAGTTATTGTGACAACAGATGCAGAGGAAGTGATCGAATCAGACACGCAGTTCTTTGAGACCGCCAAAATGGATGAACCGTGGACGGGCATGTGGATTACATGTGACAGCAGTCAGGAACGGCATCCGATTTTCTCAAAGAGGATTCGTCCGGCAAAAGAAGTGAAAAGCGCAAGACTGTACATTTGCGGCCTGGGATTGTATGAGGCATATTTTCTCGGGGAAAATAAAGAAAATCCGGAGAAAATCGGTGATGAGTATCTGACTCCGTACTGCAATAATTATGACCGGTGGATCCAGTATCAGACGTATGACATCACAGAACAGGCAGAACGAGGAGGTGTGCTGTCTGTTCTTCTCGGAAACGGTTGGTATAAAGGCAGGTTCGGTTTCAATGATCCGGAGCGAGAAGCATATTACGGTGACGAGTGGAAGCTGATTGCGGAGGTTCACATAGAGTACAAAGACGGAACGAAAGATGTAATCAGTTCTGATGAAACCTGGTCAGTTACAAGAAGCAATTTGTGGTTTTCCAATATCTATGACGGTGAGAGAAGAGATGATACGCTGCCGCCGGTTGAGGAGTCCCCTGCGCGGATCGCAAAGGCTCCGAAAGGCCGGCTTATGGAACGGTTATCTCTTCCTGTTAAGGTACAGGAGGAGAGGAAGCCGGCAGAGCTGATCCATACTCCTGCCGGAGAAGAGGTATTTGATCTGGGGCAGGAGATCACGGGGATCTTCCGGCTGCGGGTGCATGAGCCGGCAGGGACAGCTATCAGGATCCAGACAGGCGAGGTGCTTCAGAATGGGTGCTTTTATAATGAGAATTTGAGAACTGCGCTGTCGGAGTATGTCTATATTTCTGATGGTACGGAAAAGGTAATCACTCCCCATTTTACATATTATGGTTATCGATATGTGAAAGTGACCGGGGTTAGGGACCTTTCGTGTGAGGATTTTACGGCGCTTGTTCTTTACAGTGATTATGAGAGCATCGGGGCAATTGAGACAGGGAATGATCTTGTGAACAAATTAATCTCCAATATCGAATGGGGAATGAAAGGGAACTTTCTGGATGTACCTACAGACTGTCCCCAAAGAGATGAGAGGATGGGCTGGACAGGAGATACACAGGTATTTTCCGCGACTGCAAGCTATCTGGCTGATACCTATGCGTTTTACCGAAAATATTTATACGACCTGTATCAGGAACAGCTTCTGGCGGGCGGAATGGTTCCGGAGATTGTCCCCACATTCGGACCGACAAAATGTTCCTGCGCATGGGGAGACGCCGCATGTATCATCCCCTGGAACGTATATTTGTTCAGCGGGGACAAAACAATACTCGAAAACCAGATTGAGAGCATGAAAGCGTGGGTCGATTATATCCGGAGAATTGACGGAGACCATCATGGATGGAGACAGGTTTTCCATTATGGTGACTGGCTTGCTCTTGACCGTACAGGTGCCGCTGCGAACAGCGTGTATGGAGCGACTGATGAAGCATACATTGCAGACATCTACTACGCGGCAAGTGCACAGATTGTTGCAAAAGCAGCAGAGGTGCTTGGACTGGAAGAAACGAGACAGGAGTATCAGAAAATCGCAGACCGTCAGTGGCAGGTCGTGAAAGAAGAATATTTTACTGCTACAGGCAGATGTGCGGTGAAGACGCAGACAGGGCTTATTCTTGCACTGAAATATCATCTGTCTGAAAATGAAGAACTGACAAAGCAGATGCTGCAAAAGCTTCTTCGGGATAATAAAAATAAATTAAATACCGGGTTTGTAGGAACCCCGCTTCTGTGCAATGTCCTGACTGATCATGGAATGACAGACGCGGCATACCGGCTGCTTCTGAATGAAGAATACCCGGGCTGGCTCCATGAAGTGAAGTTGGGAGCAACAACGGTGTGGGAGCGTTGGAATTCACTGGATGAGAGCGGACATGTTTCTAGTACGGGGATGAACAGTCTGAATCATTATTCGTACGGAGCTATATTGGAGTGGATCTTCCGCCATGCGGCCGGGATTGATGTGATGGAACAGAGCCCGGGAGGCAGGGTGATGCGGATCAGTCCAAAAGTAAATAGCGAACTGAAATATGTAAAAGCTGTTTATGATTCGGCAACCGGATGCTATCAGTGCGGCTGGGAGATATTAGAGGGGAATAAAATCACCATCACTGTTACAGTTCCGTTTGGAGGCAAGGCAGAAGTGGTTCTCCCTTATGCACCAGAATGCATATATGAGGATATAGAAAATCCATTATTTGAAGCTGTGGAAAACGGAATTTGCCATGTGAAAGCCGGAGAATATGAAGTTGTATATGAAGCATCAGAACCATTAAAAAAGAGATATAGCATAGACTCGACAATGGAAGAACTGCTGAACCATCCGGATATCCGCGCGTTTCTTTCTCAAATGGTAGAAGTAGATATGATCCCCGATATTGCATATGGGCTTTCGCTTAGAGATGTCGCGAAAACATTCGCAGGAGAAATCAAACCAGACGAGGCGCAGATGCTGGATGCGGCACTGGCAAAATTCTAATCAGGAGAGTTGCTATGGAGCTTATAAGGCTTAAAGTAAACAGTCAATATAGACCATGCGTGGACGAAGCACCTTATTTTTCATGGGTAATCACTAGTGATGAAAAGAATGTGATGCAAACATCCTATCATATTACAGTGACAGGTCCGGGAGAAGTAGTGTGGGATTCCGGGGTGGTAGAAAGTGATAAAAGTACTTTTGTAGAGTACAACGGAAAACCATTAAAAAGTCTCAGTGACTATAGCTGGACAGTGGAAGTGACAGTTAATAACGGAGAAAAGGCGGCGGCATCCTCATCCTTTGAGACAGGATTTATGAAGAAAGAATGGACGGCCGAGTGGGTGAAATCTCCGTTTCCGATGAAAAAGGTAAAACCCGGAACCGGCGGGCAGAACCCGGCAGAATATTTTCGCAAAGAATTTGATGCACGAGACGGTGTAAAACGGGCACGCGTCTATGCCACATGCCACGGAGCATATCAGCTCAGCGTGAACGGAATACGTCCGGACGACAGAGAGTTTGCTCCGGAATTTACCGTCTATTCCCAATATCTGTGTTACCAGACCTATGATGTGACTCCGTTTTTGAGAGAGGGAGGAAATGTCATAGGAATGCTGGTGGGGGACGGCTGGTATGACAGCGCGAACTTTAAACCGAGAAGCAGGAAGTTTAAAGCCGAACATTCTGTGTTATTTCAGATAAAGATTGATTATGAAGACGGAACGAGTGAAATGGTTGTGTCCGATGATGCGGTGAAAGTTTCGGAAAGTCCGGTCCGGTCTTCCGATCTGTTTGCAGGTGAACTCTATGACGCACGGATGGAACAGGAAAACTGGAACTGTTGCGGATTCGATGACAGCAGCTGGAAAGCAGGTATCCCATGCAAAAAATCTTACGCCAACCTGGTAGCTCAGTACGGGGAACCGGTGCGCCCGGTAAAAGAAGTGCCGGCAGTAGGAATGACAGTTAGCCCGAAAGGCGAGACGATCATTGATTTTGGACAGAACTTGGCAGGTGTTCTGCGGGTAAAAAGCAAACTGCCGGCCGGAACAAAAATGGTATTAGATCATTTTGAAACTCTTGATCAATATGGAAACTATTTCAACAATATTTTCATGTCAGAGAAAACAGGGCACAAGCAAAGTGATATTTATATCTTAAACGGGAAATTCACAGAATACATACCGCATTTTACATATCATGGATTCCGCTATGTGAGAGTGACCTGCGATCAGCCGGTGAGCCCGGAGGATTTCACAGCGATTGTCCTGTCTTCTGACAATGAGGATCTGGGAACTTTTGAGACATCCAACGAAGATATAAACCGGCTTTACGAAAATACAAGATGGTCTCAGCGGTCGAATCTGTTTTCAATCCCCACGGACTGCCCGCAGAGAGAAAAAGGCGGATGGACCGGAGATATCCAGATTTATGCAAGAACAGCCATGCTCAACGAAAATGTAACCCCGTTTCTGACAAGATGGCTGCGTAATATGACCTGCAGTCAGCAGAAAAATGGGGCAATCCCCAATGTGATCCCCCTTACCGGAATCTATGAATTACTGGAGAAACTGAATCGGATCGTATATCGCAATTTTGAACCGGTGGGAGAAGCAGGATGGGGAGATGCCGCCTGTATCGTACCGTGGAGCATGTATCAGCTTACAGGAAATATCAGGATACTGAGAGAACAGTATGACACAATGAAAAAGTGGTGCGACTATATCATCAACACTGCAAAGAAGCGCAGAGGCAAGATGAAACATCCAAAAGAAATTGACCAGTATCTGTGGAATACAGGACATCAGTACGGGGAGTGGCTCATACCGAGCCAGACAGTAAACGGAGCAGACCAAAGCGCTGCAAAACCTGTCAATACTTCTACATACTGCGCGCCAATCTTTGGATGGAATTCCTGCCGGATCATGGCAGATACGGCAGCACTCCTCGGGCATACATCAGACGAATTATACTATGATGACATTGCGTCCAGAATGAAATCTGCCATTCAAAAAGGACTGATCGATGATGATGGGAAGATGCCTCTTGATTTTATGGGCAGTTATGTGCTGGCAATCGCATTTGATCTTGCTCCTGAAAGGAAGAAAAAAAGTATCGCCGGACATTTGATCCGCAAGATAGAAGAAAACGGGGATTGTCTGGATACAGGGTTCCTGACGACGCCGTATCTGCTGGATGCGCTCTGTAAGATCGGCAGGATGGACAAGGCATATAAAATCCTGCTCCAGACAAAGTGCCCGTCATGGCTTTATGAGGTGAAGCAGGGAGCGACAACAATCTGGGAAAATTACATTTCTTACAAGGAGGACGGGTCTCCGGTTATGACAAGCCTGAACCACTATGCCTTTGGATGCGTGGACGACTGGATGTTCCGGAAGATAAGCGGCATTGATATGGCTGCTCCCGGATTTAAGGAGATTGTAATCGCACCGGAGCCGGACAATGCGTTTACCAGTGTAAAACGTACTTATATAAGTGAGTACGGGGAAATCGCAGTCAGGTGGAGTATGGACGAAGGGAAATTTAAGCTGAAAGTAAAAATCCCCTGCAACACGACTGCCGTTGTAAAGATGCCGGATGGCAGATTATACAAGGTAGGAAGCGGAATGTATCAGTTTGAATAAAGAATCAAAGAAAACAAAATGACAGTATTTGCGAGAACTGACCGATAAATACAGACGGTCAGTTCTCTTAATATGAAAGTTGAAAATAATAAGGAGTTAAGGATTATGAAAAAGAAAATATTGAAGATCACCTTAAGTATCGTTTTAATTCTGATTCTGGCTGTGGGAATCGGCCTGACATATTTAGTAGGAGCAGTAGGCGGTGGAGGACCGTTTGATTTTGTCTGGAAGAATAAGCTGAAAAAAATGCCGGGAAACGCAGAAAAATACAGTCTGGAAAATATAGAACCGTTAGAAAACAGCCCTCTTGGAGGGAAGCGCATCTGCTACCTTGGATCATCTGTAACATTAGGTCTGTACTCAATGGATGTTTCTTTTGCAGATTATATCTCTTACAGAAATGGCTGTGAGTATGTAAAAGAAGCTGTCAGCGGTACTACTTTAGTAGATAACGGAAAGACGTCTTATATCCAAAGAATGAAAAATAATATCGGTACAGATGAGAAATTCGATGCGTTTGTCTGCCAGCTTTCCACGAATGACGCGTCGAAGGAAATGCCGATGGGAGAACTCAGCAGTTCAGAAAATCTGGAGGATTTTGATACACAGACGATAACAGGAGCAATGGAATATATCATTGTATATGCAAAGCAGACATGGAATTGTCCCGTGATCTTTTATACCGGAACAAAATATGACAGTAAACAGTATCAGCAGATGGTAGATGTATTGTTTGAGCTTCAGGATAAATATGGAATAGGCGTGATCGACCTTTGGAATGACGAGGAGATGAATGACGTTTCAGAAAAAGAATATGAAGTTTATATGGCAGATCCGGTTCATCCGACGCAGGCAGGTTATCTGGAATGGTGGACTCCTAAGATGGAAGAATACTTATATCAGTTTTTAGAAAGATGATGATTATATTAAGTTTCGTCGGTAAACTACTTATATATCGTTGGTGATTTGCCCTTTGGAATTATTTATAATTGAATCAAACAATGAAAGGACGGATAACGAAATGGAAAATTCAGTTACAAAAAGAGAAAAAATCAGTTATGGTTTGTATTTTATGGGACAGAATGTATTCTATGGACTGGTAGGATATATGACTACATATTTTACAGATATCGGCATAACGGCAGCATTGGTTGCGATCGTGGCGCTTATCACGAAAGTGTGGGATGCCATCAACGATCCGATCTTCGGTATGATCATGGATAAGGTGAATTTTAAGAAAGGGAAATTCCTGCCGTGGCTTCGAATATCTGTCATAGCGATTCCAGTGGCAACTATTCTTCTTTTTATAATACCTACCGGGATTTCCATGATGGCTAAAATCATATGGGCAACACTTGCTTATATGTTATGGGATACAGCCTATACCCTTTGCGATGTACCGATTTTTGGTATTGTTACCACGATGACAATAGACCAGAAGGAACGTGTTTCACTAAACAGCATAGGAAGAATGTTTGCTATTTTTGCAGGTATTGTTACAGGAATTGTCCTGCCGTTGGTACGGCAGCGGTTAGGCGGCTGGTCAACAACAGTAATTGTGTTATCTCTTTTGTCATGTGTTATGATGATTCCGATTTGTCTGTTCGCAAGGGAGAGAGTAATTGAAAAAGAAAGAGTCCTGAATGACGGGGCAGAAGAAAGTTATACATTGCGAGATATGGTAGAATGTCTGCGGAAGAACAAATATTTATTGCTTTTCTTTGCGGCTCCGCTCATCAGCAGCCTGCTTAATGTTGGTGCAAATTGGGGCTTATACGTTGCCCGGTACTGCCTTGGCGGTGAAGAAGCTGCTTCATATGTTTCAATGGCAGTGATTATTCCGACCTTAATCGGTGCGTTTATGGCAGTAGAATTATGCAAGAAATATGATAAATTTAAAGTCTTCTATATTTCATATGTTTTCGCTTTACTTTTGGGAATCGTAAGATTCATTGCTGGGTATGAGAATATGATGGTGTATGTGATTTTAAATGCCTTAGGAGGAATTCCGCTGGGAATAGCAGTTATACTGCAGTATCAGTTTACGCCGGACTGCTACGAGTATGGACAGTACAAGACAGGATTAAAAATGCGTGGTGTAACGTTTGCGGCGCAGACATTTTTTACAAAATTAAATGGAGCGATCGCAACAGCAGTCAGTGTGTTTGCGTTAACTTTAATCGGCTTCCAAGAGGGAGAAGGCGTTGTTCAGGCGGCAGGATTTGCCGATAAATTATGGACATTCAGCTGTCTTGGCAGCATTATCGGGGGTATTTGCACTCTGCTTATACTTCGTCTTTACAAGCTTAATGACCATGATGTCCAGCTGATGGCAAAATGCAACAATGGTGAGATCAGCCGTGAAGAGGCAGAGGCACAGATGATCAATCAGTATTAAGAAAAGGATGGAGGACTTTTGCGATGGACAGAATAAAGGAACTGATTTCAAAAATGACGCTGGAAGAGAAGGCAAGTCTCTGCTCGGGCGCTGATAACTGGCATACGAAAGAAATCAAACGACTGAACATTCCGTCAGTTATGATGGTGGACGGCCCTCACGGACTGAGAAAGCAGGAAGGGGAAACGGATCATCTGGGATTGAATGAAAGTGTGAAGGCCGTTTGTTTCCCGGCAGCCTGTGCAACAGCCTCCAGCTTTGATGTTGACCTGATGGAACGGATGGGAGAGACGCTGGGAGCGGAGTGTCAGGCCGAGAATGTAAGCATACTGCTTGGCCCGGCGGTGAATATTAAAAGGAGCCCGTTATGCGGGCGGAACTTTGAGTATCTGTCGGAGGATCCATATCTGGCAGGTAGGATGGCATCGGCATATATCCGTGGAGTACAGAGTCAGGGCGTGGGGACAAGCATTAAGCACTTCGCACTGAATAACCAGGAAACACTCCGTATGACGATATCTTCCGAGGTGTCAGAACGTGCGCTCAGGGAAATCTACCTGCCTGCGTTTGAGGAAGCGGTGAAAGAATCAGCTCCAAGAACCATCATGTGTAGCTACAACAAAATAAATGGAGAGTATGCTTCGGAAAACAGATATCTTCTGACAGATATCCTGAGAAAAGAATGGGGATACAAAGGCTGCGTCGTTAGTGACTGGGGCGCTGTAAATAACCGTGTGAAAGGACTGCAGGCCGGACTGGATCTGGAGATGCCTTATTCCGGAGGATACAATGACAGACAGATTGTGAAAGCAGTACAGGAGGGAAGACTGGACGAAGCTGTGCTGGATGAAGCGGTGGAGCGGGTATTGAATGTTGTATTTGCCGGTGAAGAGCAGCATCGTCCAGAAGTTATATCTGATAAGGAAACAGATCATAAAAAAGCAGCTGATATTGAGACGGAATGTGCGGTCCTGCTGGAAAATAACGGTATACTTCCGCTGAATACAGACAGAAAGGTTGCCTATATAGGGGAATTTGCCGAAAAGCCGCGGTATCAGGGCGGCGGCTCCAGCCATATCAATCCGTTCAGGGTTGTTTCGGCATTGGATGCTGCCAGAGAAAAAGGGCGTAGCGTGACTTATGCAAAAGGATTTTCTATGGAAAATGACGCGATGACGGAACAAGAGCTGGAAAAAGCGCTTCGGACTGCTGCAGAAGCAGACGTCGCGGTAATCTTTGCCGGGCTGCCTGAGATATTTGAGTCGGAAGGGTATGACAGAACATCCATGAAGCTGCCCAAATGCCAGGACCGGCTGATCGAAGAAGTGTTGAAAGTACAGCCTAATGTTGTAGTAGTACTCCACAATGGAAGTCCGGTAGAACTGCCATGGGCAGACCGGGTAAGCGCGATCCTTGAAATGTATCTAGGAGGTCAGGGCGTTGGCGAAGCCTGCGACTGGCTGTTATTCGGGGAAGCGAATCCGTCCGGCAGGCTGGCAGAGACATTCCCGTACCGGCTGGAAGATAATCCGAGCTACCTTCATTTCCCAGGAAATGGAAAGCGGGTGTTATATGGTGAGGATATCTTTGTCGGGTACCGCTATTATGATACAAAGAAGGTTCCGGTGCGGTATGCATTCGGACATGGGCTGTCTTACACGGAATTTGCTTATGGGGACTTGAATTTGTCATCGGCTCAAATGACGGATGAGGATATCCTGACGGTCTCCTTCAAGGTGAAAAATACAGGAAAGACAGAAGGAAAAGAAGTCGTACAGCTGTACGTGGCTGACCTGTGCGGCATATCGGAGAGACCGGTCAAGGAATTGAAAGGATTTGCCAAAGTTCATCTCCTGCCAGGAGAGGAAAAAACGGTGTCGATGGAAATTTCGGCGAGGGATCTTTCCTATTATGAAGAACGTCTCGGGGACTGGTATGCGCCATCCGGAACATATCGGATCCTGATCGGCCATGCTTCTGATGACGTCCGATTACATGCTGATATTATATTTGAAACACAGAAAGAACTGCCCCTTTGCGTAGATTTCACAACAACGTTCGGAGAATTATTGGATCATACGAAAACCGCTCCCGTTATTACGGAACTGCTGGCTCCATTGGCAGCAGCAGCCGCATCAGCAGAAGGTATGAGTGACGAATACAAGAAGCTGGGAGAGCAAGTTATCCGGGAAATGCCGCTGAAATTTCTGCTGGGACAGATGCCGGGAGAACAGGTGGAACAGCTGATCGGTCAGTTGAATTGCTTACTTGCACAATAGGATAATTGAGGAAGGATGTTCAAAAAATGAAAAAAGAACACGAAATTTTATTTGAACCATTTAAAATTGGAACGGTAATGATTAAAAACCGTTTTGTTCTGGAACCAATGGAAGGTACAAACATGATAGACTGCTTACCTATTTTTAAAATTGGTGAGGATATCCATGATTATTATGTGGAGCGTGCAAAGAATCATGTAGGTTTAATTATTCCCGGAATGGTTACTCTGCGTAGTATGGTGGGGAAACAGTGGCTTTATGAGCAGAAAGAAATATTCGAAGGACTAAAGCCGCTTTTAGCAGAAATTCATAGTTACGGTGCAAAAGTGTTTTTGCAGATTGGTGCAGGATGGGGACGAACATTTACCATGCCGCTGGCATTAAAGGAACTTTATGAAAAAGAGAAGGAAACCGGACAAAAGTCCATGTTTGACTGGGATAATCTTCTTGTAGCCCCTAGTGAACTGCCTAATCGTTGGCTTCCAGAAATTATACATAGACCACTGACGGAAGGAGAAATTCTTGAGTATGTGGATGCCTATGGTAAGACAGCCAAACTTTGTATGGAGACAGGGTTTGACGGTGTGGAAGTGCATGCCGTGCATGAAGGCTATCTGCTGGATCAGTTTACAACGAAGTATACGAATCGGAGAACAGATCAGTATGGGGGGACTTTTGATAACCGCTACAGGTTTGCGAAAGAAGTTGTAGAGGAGATTAAGCGACAGTGCGGTGACACATTCCCTGTATCCCTTCGGTATTCCGTAACCAGTAAGACAATCGGCTTTGGTATCGGGGCAGTTTATGGTGAGAAATTTACAGAAGCCGGCAGAGATCTTGAGGAAGGGCTGAAAGCCGCAAAATATCTTCAGGATGCAGGATATGATATGCTTAATGCGGACAATGGGACTTACGATTCATGGTACTGGGCGCATCCGCCTGTATATATGCCTTTAAACTGTAACATGGCGGAGGTGACACGATTAAAAGAAGTGGTAGAAATTCCTGTGGTATGTGCAGGAAGAATGCAGCCGGATGAAGCTTCAGCATCTATATCAGAAGGAAAACTGGATGCTATGGGAATCGGACGTCAGTTCCTGGCGGATCCGGAATACATTGTAAAACTGGAACAGGAGAAATTTAGTGACATTCTTCCTTGCATTGCATGTCATAATGCATGTCTTCCGATTTATCATTATGAAGGCGTTGGCTGTGAAATCGATGAAGAGGATGGAAAAACACAAGGGCATTGTGCGTTGAACCCTAGGACATTCTGTGAGCAGAAATATGATTTTGAGAAAAAAGCAGCTGTAACGAAAAGTATTGCGGTCATCGGCGGGGGTATCGCTGGGATGACTGTAGCCCGAATTGCGGCAATACGAGGTCATGAGGTAACTATTTATGAAAAGAGTGACCGGCTCTGTGGTGTGTTTAATGCTGCAGCAGCACCTGAATTCAAAGAAAAAGATAAAGAATTTATAAGATGGATTCAACAAGAAATAGAAAGCCTGCCGATTAAAGTGGAATACAACTGTGAAATTACAACTCTGGCTGAGCTGACAGAAGATGAAATTATCATTGCTACGGGCGCAAAACCTAGAAAGCTAGATGTTCCGGGACAGGAAAAAGCTATTGAAGCAACGGAATATCTGCTGGGGAGAAAAGTAGGAAAGGACGTCGCTGTAATCGGCGGAGGTTTGACGGGCTGCGAGATTGCCTATGACCTTGTGCTGAAAGGAAAACGACCGGTTATTGTGGAAATGGCAGACGATATTTTAAAGACCAAGGGACTCTGCATGGCAAACTCCAGTTGTATGAGAGACTTATTGCGGTATTATGAAGTTCCTATTTATAAAAACGCAAAGCTCTTAGAAATCATTGAAAATGGAATTGTTATTGAGACAGCGGAAAAGACAATACAGTTGGAATGCGATGACGTGATAATGAGCTGTGGTTATGTGCCAGACACGAGGCTTGTTGACGGTGGAACACAACAGGGGAAAACGAATATTCATATAGTCGGCGATGTTAAAAAGGTTGGAAATTTGAAAACAGCAATCTGGGAGGCTTATGATTTAGCATTTTCTTTGTAAGATTAAACTCTTAAGCGGACAAAGAGGCTTTTAATATATTATAGAAACACTGCTATAAGAATTATTGATACCATTAGGCTGTCGATTTTTGAGGGATGTCATATACAGAATTATACTGACTAATATTAAGTTTTAATCGGTATTTCAATTTGTGTGATGTAATCATCAAAGGAGTCAATGCCATGCTATAATTCCATTGACGGAGAACCGGCCTCGGTTTCCCACAGATTACTGACAGAACTTCTTCGGGAGAGAATGGGATTTGACGGACTGTGTATCAGTGATTACGGCGGCATCAGCAATGCCCACGAAGTCCAGCGGATCGGAGAGACTATTGGAGAAACAGGATTTCTTGCCATGGAAGCAGGGATGGACATGGAGATGCCGAAAGCGATCGGTTATGGCGAAAAACTCAAAGAAATGTTCCGAAGCGGACAGGCGGATACAGAATTGCTGAACCGGACAGTTCTGAGGGTGTTGGAAGCGAAATTCCGCATGGGCCTGTTTGAACAACCTTTCGCAATGGACGGTGAGTCCTGCAAAAAGATTTTTGAAGAGAAAGAGGGGGCGGAGCTGTCCCTTCGGTCGGCAAGGGAATCCATGGTGCTTTTGAAAAACAACGGGGTACTTCCTTTGTCAGGCAAGATCAAGAAGCTGGCCCTGATCGGGCCTCATGCAGACTGTGCCCGTAAGTTCTTCGGCGGATATACTCATCTGTGCATGATGGAGTCGGTCTACGCGGCCGCAAGTTCTATCGCAGGGGTAGAGGGCAGCCCGGAGTCCGGACAGATCGGCGGGGCAATGCTGCCAGACGGCGAACCGGTGAATTATGTCCCGGGTACAAAGATCCAGTCAGATGAAGCAGAACTCTTTAACGACATCCTGCGCTTACAGAAGCCGGGATGCAGAAGCCTGTTAGAAGAACTAAAGGAGCGTATGACAGATACGGAGATTCTGTATGTGTATGGATACCCGGTTGCCGGAAAGGATCAGAGCAGATTTGAGGAGGCACTGCAGGCAGTCAGGGAAGCTGATGTTGTGATCCTCACTCTGGGAGGAAAGCACGGTACATGCTCTATGGCGACCATGGGAGAAGGTGTGAACGCTGCCGACATCAATTTGCCGGAATGTCAGGACGCATTTATTAAAGCAGCATCGGTGTATGGAAAGCCCTTAATCGGCATCCATTTTGATGGCAGGCCGATCTCCAGTGACACGGCAGACCAATATCTGGATGCCGTCATAGAAGCCTGGAGCCCGGCGGAAACGGGAGCGCAGGCTGTGGCAGATGTCCTGCTGGGAGCATATAATCCGGGCGGCAAACTGCCAGTATCCGTGGCATATCACGCCGGACAGATTCCAATCTACTATAATCACCCAAACGGTTCCGCATGGCATCAGCAGGAGAGTATCGGATTCGTCAATTATGTGGATGTTCCCCATACACCGAGATATTGCTTTGGACATGGATTGTCTTATACACAGTTTGAGTATGATATGATGAAAAATCATCCTGAAATCAATATTGTAGACTTTAATCTGTACAATGTAGAAGCATTTAACCGATGCGAAAACAATAATGAGGTATTACTAGCATTCAAGAGCTGGGAAAGTGTTCATCCACTGATCAGAATCATTCCAGTAGAGTGGGATTATACTATGCCGTTTAGGGCCAATTATAACGATTTGAAAAATGGTGTTCATGAGACAACTGAGTATTTGGAATTGTTTTTAAGAAATTTATTGTTGGATGAAAAGAATGAACTTCATAATCGTTCGATGCACATTAGTGGAAGGTTTAAAGAAACGGACTTTGAAAGTGCAAAAGCGGACATTGGAAATACAGAAGCGGACACTGAAAGTCAAAAAGCGGACATTCGAAATAAATTACTTGCTTTTTCAGATATGATTTCAGAAAAAACAATAAATCACACTTTTGAACTGTTTTCAATATGTGGAAAAGAAGAATATTTCGGCAGAACGATTGTAGAAGATATTACCGGGTTAAAATCAACAAGAGCATCCGAGCTGATAAAACTGTTGGTTGATAGTAAGGTAATCGTATCCGTAACCGGACATGGAAAAGGAAAATACCGATTTCAATTATAGTGAAGGTAACGGTTGTTGTGGCATTAGACCTCGGTTGTGGGAAGAGCTAATTATAACGATCTGCAAAATGGTATTCATGCTACAACAAAGTTCTTGGAAATGTTCTTCAGCAATTTAATTTTGGGAACGGAATATGAGCTGAAAACAGATATATGCACATAGACTATGTGCATGATAATTTCCAAAGTGTCATCCCTAAATTTCCAAAGTCTCAATTTGACACTTTGGAATGCACTTTAGAAGAACTGGCAGTTTTGAAATTGATTTACAAGAATCCGTCCATTAAGCAAACAGAGCTTGTGGCAGAGACAGGAAAATCTCTTAGCACCGTAAAACGAATTATGGAGTCCTTGCAGAAAAAGGATTATATCTGTAGAGTGAACGGAAAGAGATATGGAAAATGGGAAGTACTGATTTAAGAATACCTCGTTATGGAGAAACGGTTAATAACAGAAGCAGGCAGAAGACAGCGAAAAAACTGGGAAATCAGCCCTGCAACACAGTAGAGAAAAATGAAGAAATACGGCATTGCAGAGTGAGCACCGCAAAGTGTGTCCGCTGCATGCCTGTAAGGAGAAAAAGATGGATGTAATGGTTTTGATCGATTCGTTTAAGGGGAGTATGACTTCCATGGAAGCAGGCAATGCGGCGCGCGACGGAGTGCTGCGCGTCTATCCGCATGCCAATGTGACGGTCCGCCCCCTGGCAGATGGAGGAGAGGGCACAACCGATGCCCTGATAGAGGGGCTGGGCGGCAGGAAAGTGGAACTGTCTGTGACGGGACCGATGGGAAAACGGGTGGAGGCTTACTACGGAATCCTTGCGGATGAAAAGACAGCGGTTATGGAGATGGCACAGGCCGCGGGCATTACGCTTGTGGAGAAAGCGCAGAGAAATCCGGGAAAAGCCACCACCTATGGAGTGGGCGAGATGATACGGGATGCCGTTTCGCGTGGCTGCCGCAAATTCATCATCGGAATCGGTGGAAGCGCAACAAATGACGGCGGAATCGGAATGCTAAGAGCGCTCGGTGTGAAGTTTCTGACCAAGGATGGAGAGGAAGCCGGAGAGGGAGCGGATGCGCTTGGAAAAATACATTTCGTCTCACTGGAGCATCTGATGCCGGAACTGAAAGAATGTGATTTTCAGATTGCATGCGATGTCACAAATCCGCTTTGCGGGGAAAAAGGGGCGACCTATATTTATGGGAAGCAGAAGGGCATACGGGAAGAGGAGATGCCACGTATCGATGCGGATATGAAGCATTACGCCGCGATCACTGCCGGGCGGATGGGTGTTGACTATGCAGACTGGGAGGGCGCGGGAGCAGCCGGCGGCATGGGATATGCCTTTATCAGCTATCTTGGGGCAAGACTGGTTCCGGGAATTGAACTGATATTAGACGTGATTCATTTTGAGGAGGAGGCAAAGAAAGCGCAGATTGTGCTTACCGGAGAGGGACGGATGGACCTTCAGACCGCAATGGGAAAAGCGCCCGTGGGGGTTGCGAGAGCTGCCAAGAAATACAGCTGTAAAGTGATTGCATTTGCGGGCTCGGTCACAAAAGAAGCGGCTGCGTGCAATGACAACGGCATTGACGCATTTTTCCCGATCGTCCGTGGGGTGTGCACGTTAGAGGAGGCCATGCAGCGGGAAAAAGCCATGGAGAATCTCACCGATTCAGTGGAACAGGTATTTCGTCTCCTATAAGGGAGCCGGTTTTCAAGGGAGAGCAGGTAATACAGGAAATAATTCAACTGGCTAAGGAAAATATGAGAACAATTTTAAAAACCGCATATAAGGCCGGGATGATAAATAACGAGGAACTTTGGCTTGAGGAATCTGCCCCTCACCCCTTACAGTGCTCCCCGCGGTATGCCGTCGGTGACATGCCGGTCTCCTTCTGAAAGCTGGAGAAAAAGAAACTGCGGCTGCCGAAGGACAGTTCATCGCTGATGTCCTGAATACTCATGCGGGTACCCGATAGAAGAAGCTTTGCTTCTTCTATTTTTTTTCGGCGGATATAAGCATTCACGCTCTCGCCGGTCACTTCCTTGAACTTGTGGGAAAAATAATATTCCGTGTAGCCGAGCCGTTCGGAGAGCAGAGAGATCGAGAGCGGTTCGTGGATGTGCAGACTGATGTAGTCGCAGATGTTCTGAATCTGCCTGGAATGTGAATTCGTCTCTTTTGCGGCGCGGACACGGTGGACGTAATCATCGAGAAATTCGCGGCTTAAATTGGTCGTGTCGGCAGTCGTTTTACATTCCTCGATGCGCCCGGCATAGTAATCGTTTAGGGTGTATGCGATGGAGGGATTCAGACCGCCATCGATCGCAGCGCGGCTGCACAGGGTTAGGAGTACCAGCAGATTATTTTTGCTCATGCGGAGTGAATCGCCGATCTCGGCCTTGATGCCGGAGCTTAAGGTCATGGATTTTGCAAGAGCCTTTTTGTATTCCGGATTTCCCTCGCGGATCATGGAGAGAAATGTCTGTTCCGCCATCCAGATGCCCGGATGCTCCCCGGAGAGAAGCGGCGAGTCATCCGGAACGCCTGTCGTGCTGTGTGAGGTAAAAGAGATCAGATCCGCGGTGATCCGCTCGCCGGTAATGGCGCAGTGAAACATGATGGCGTAGGAGAGCAGCACGGAAGACGGAATGATCGGCACACTCTCGATCTGCTTTACAATTTTAGAGCGCAGCTTGACGGTAAGCTGGTAGGAATCCAGCTTTTTACGCAGAACCAGATGTGAGTTGCTTCCGGTAAAAGCAGGACCGACGATGTGGATCTGCTGCAGCGCAAAGCCCTGATACTCAAAACCGGCGATCCAGAGAAGCCCGAACTCGGTGTCCAAAATCAGCGGCATGCGGTTCCCGGATTCGATATGCGCGAGTACGAGAGAGGAAAAACCCAGCATGGAGATAATGTCCGGCAACATGAGTTCTGCCGGACAGTCTGTCTCGATCAGCTCAAACTCCGGGCTGTAGTGCCAGAGATGAAGCGGGTATTCACATTGAACCATTTCCTGAAAAAAAGAGAGACGTTCTTTGATGTCCATGTGGGTATTCCTTTCTTTAGCGGTTCCAGCTTCCGAGGAAACGCAGGCTTTCCTTCGGATGTCTTGTCTGTGTGCTGCGGTCGACCGCAATCAGTCCGAAAGTCATCGAGTAGCCTTTCTGCCATTCAAAATTATCCAGGAGGCTCCAGTGAAAATAACTTTTTACCGGGAGACCATCGCGGATGCAGGCAGCGACGCCGTTAAGTGCGGCATCGATAAAAGCGACGCGCCTGGTGTCATCGGAAGTCGCAATTCCGTTTTCAGTGACATACAGGTCACCGTGAAAATCTTCTGCCACCCTGCGCAGAACATGCTCTAAAGCTTCCGGGTAAAACTCATAATTCATCTGGGTCAGTTCGGCACCCTCCGGATTCGGAAGCTGACCGTCCGGACCGATCAGGGAGCGGGTATAATTCTGCACGCCTAAGAAATCATCCTCCTTAATATAAGGGAGATAGTGTAAAAATTCTTCATCCCATTCAGAGGCTGCGCGCGCCTCGCCGCCCGCCTGCGGCTGAATGTCGTGCAGGCTTAAGGTCAGACCGACTTTAATGTCCGGATAGAGCGCTTTGATTTCTTTTCTGGCGAGCTCATGTGCTTTCATGATGAGAAGATCGCCCTCTCTGGTGCGCATGGAGGTAAAGTTTTCTACTTTTTCCACGCCGAAGACTTCCATATTTTCAAGGGCGGTTGCCTTTTGATTTTCCATCATTTTCTCAAGATTGATGCCGACCTGCACCGTACCGTCCGCGCTGTCGCCGCTCCTTGGCGCTGTCTGTGCTGCCTGCATCTGCGCCATCATCTGCCGCTTGTAGCGCTCGGCGATTGCGGCGACCTGAATGCCCATATTTGCCTCGTTGATGGTGCATACATAGTGCAGTTCGCTGCCGAGTTCTTCCATAATATAATGAACATAGCGGGCAAAGTCGGCAGGCGTAGTCGAAGCTTCCCATCCGCCTTTGGTCATCAGCCATTTCGGGCTGGAAAAATGATGCAGGGTAACAAACGGTTCCACACCGTATTTTTTGCAGCAGGCGATGACGTCGTGGTAATGTGCGACGGCCCCTGCATCAAACACGCCTTCCTCCGGCTCGATGCGCGCCCATTCGATCGAAAAACGATAGGCGTTTAAGCCGGCGTCGGACAGAAGCCTGATATCTTCCTCATAGCGGTGGTAGTGATCGACCGCGTCTAAGGACGGCTCCAAAAAGCTGGTGTGCTTCATGTGCTCCATCGCCCATAAGTCGCTGCGGATGTTGTTCCCTTCTACCTGATGGGCGGCTGTGGCAGCCCCGATCAAAAAATGTTCCGGTAATCTCATAAAATCCTCCATTCTGCAGTGAAAAAATACAGCGTCAGCCGTATTTTTCCTGTGCATCTCTTGTAATCTGATGTTACTATATAAGATTTTATAAAACCGGGAGTTTATAAAATCGTGAAAATGTTAGAAAAATAGCAATACATCATTTTATAACATGAATTTTAGTACATAACAACGAATTTGTAAACACAGAAAGGAAAAAGACCGGCTAGAATAAAGCCATAGAAAAACAGAGGCCGCAGATATAGCAGACATACGGAAGCGGCAAAATATGGAAAAGTCTGGAGGGTATAAAAATGTTTGGAAAGAAAAAAGAACAGTCTGTGGAGACAAACGGCATTGTCTACCGCCGTGCAAAGACATGGAGGGTAGCGCTTGCAGGATGCAGTTCTGGGATTGGAATGTGTTTTTATGTGCTGCTTGGACTGGCAAGCTATGTGGCAAACGAAGGGTATGGCATTGCAACAGCGGTGGTAGGCATTATCCTGACTGCAACAAGAATCTTGGACGGCGTCACAGATCCCATCATTGCGATCATCATCGATAAGATGAACACGCGGTTCGGAAAGATCAGGATTCTGATGGTGGCAGGATGGCTGATCGAGTCATTGGCAGTCCTGATCATGTACTGCTGGGCGAGCGGAAAGGGACATGGAATCGTGCTGTTCGTGCTGCTCTACTGCCTGTATGTGATCGGCTATACGATGTGCAACGTCACAGCGCAGATCGTTCCGGCGATGCTTGCGAACGACCCGAAGCAGCGCCCGATGGTAGGCGTCTGGAGTACAGCTTATAACTATCTGGTGCCGATGATTCTTAACATCGTGATTACGGTGATATTGCTCCCAAAATATGGAAATGTCTATTCGGTAGAGATGCTTGCAGCATCCTGCATCGTCTGCGTGGCAGTATCGGGTGTGGGATTACTTCTCTGCAGCATCGCGGTATCGGATATCGATAAACCGGAAAATTTTGTGGGCGTGGCGAGCAAGAAGAAGGCGGAGCCGGTAAAAGTAAAAGATATGTGGGAGCTGGTCAAATCCAACCGTGCGCTGCAGACGTTCATCGTTGCGGCAAGTTCGGATAAGATCGCGAGCCAGACGGCAAGCCAGGCGGTTGTGACGACGATGCTGTTCGGAATTATTATCGGCAATATGCAGCTTGGGACAATCTTAAGTGTAATCGGTATGCTTCCTTCGATCATCTTCGCGTTTATCGGGGCGAAATACGCAGGAAAGCACGGAAATAAAGAGGCGATGGTGACGTGGACGTATGTGTGCATCACCGTGGCGGCGGTGCTTGTGGTATTGTTTATTTTCATTGATCCGACCCTGATTGCGACGACGCTTCCAATGATGATTGTATATGTATTATTGACCCTGGTGTTAAATGGTGCAAAAATGTGCGTGACGATGTCAAGCAATGCGATGATGGCGGACATCATTGATTACGAGTTAGACCGCAGTGGTAAATTCATTCCGGCAGCAGTGACAGGTACATACAGCTTTATTGACAAGTTAGTATCCTCGTTTTCTGCAGCGATTGCAACCGGTCTGGTGGCATTGATCGGCTACAGGCACACGATGCCACAGCCGACCGACCCGTCCACACCGGCAATCTTCTGGATGACGATGAGCATGTATTTCGGACTCCCGCTGATTGGCTGGGTATGTACGCTCTGCGCAATGCGCGAGACGCCGCTCTCCAAAGAGAAGATGGAGGAAGTACAGAAGAGCATTCAGGAGAAAAAACAGGCAGAAGTGGAAAAAGTGATTGAGGAAATGAAATAGAGAGAAGAAAAGAGAGGGAAAACGGAATAGATGAGAAATACAATAGTGCTGGAAAAAGACTGGACATTTTATAAAAATCCACAGAGTGAAAGCGGGGAAGCGGTGACGCTCCCGCACACCTGGAACGCGGTTGACGGGCAGGACGGCGGAAACGATTATTATCGCGGAACCTGCAAATATGTGCGTCATTTTGCAAAACCGGAACTGGAAAAGGGAGGAAGAGCGTATCTGGAATTTAACGGCGCAGCGATGACGGCGGATGTTGTGGTCAACGGAACGAAGCTGTTCCACCACGAGGGCGGATTTTCTACATTCCGGGTAGATGTGACGGAGCAGTTGACAGAGGACAATCTGTTAGAAGTATATGTGGATAACTCTGACAACACAAAGGTGTATCCGCAGAAAGCCGATTTTACTTTTTACGGCGGGCTGTACCGCATGGTAAAGCTGGTGACGGTGCCTAAAGTGCATTTTGTGATGGACTATGCAGGCGGAAACGGCATGAAAGTGACGCCGGAGGTGACGATTCTGGACGCCGCAGAGAAACAGGCGGACGCAGACGTGACGGTGGAACTGTGGATGACGGGAGAAGCAACGGACGTGACGGTCGCCGTGGCGGGAGAGACACAGACGGTTCCCGTGGAAAACGGTTATGCAAGAGCCGTGTTTGCGCTTAAAAATGTGCATCTCTGGGACGGTGTGGATGACCCGTATCTGTATACGGCAAAAGCAGAACTTCCGGGCGGCGATGTCGTGGAGCGGACGTTTGGCTGCCGCAGCTTTAAAGTGGATTCCAGGGAGGGCTTTTTCTTAAACGGACGATCCTATCCGTTGCGCGGCGTGAGCCGTCACCAGGACCGCGCGGGCGCGGGCAATGCGCTGACATACGAGATGCACCGGGAGGATATGGCGATTGTAAGGGAACTTGGCGCCAACACAATCCGCCTGGCACATTATCAGCATGCGCAGGAATTCTACGATCTCTGCGATGAGAACGGAATCATCGTGTGGGCGGAAATTCCGTATATCACGATGCACATGGCGGACGGCATCGAAAATACGTTAAGCCAGATGAAGGAGCTGATCGTGCAGAATTATCATCATCCGTCGATTGTCTGCTGGGGACTTTCCAACGAAATCACGGCTGCGAGCGCGGTGAACGAAGAACTGCTGGAGAATCACCGCAGATTGAACAATCTGTGTCATGAACTGGATAAGACGCGCCCGACGGTTATGGCGGATGTCTTTATGTTAGAGACGGACAGTCCGATGCTGGAGATACCGGATATGAACAGCTACAATCTCTATTTTGGCTGGTACATCGGGGAACTGGAACAGAACGACAGCTTCTTTGACGAATATCACAGCACTTACCCCGACCGGGTGATCGGACTCTCCGAGTACGGCGCGGACGCGAATCCGGCATATCACAGTGCGAATCCGGAGCGGGGCGATTACACGGAGGAATATCAGTGTGTTTACCACGAGCATATGGCAAAAATGATCGAGGAGCGTCCGTATCTGTGGGCAACGCACGTGTGGAATCTGTTTGATTTCGCTGCGGACGGACGTGATGAGGGCGGTAAGCACGGCGAGAACCAGAAGGGGCTTGTGACGATGGACCGCAGAATCAAAAAGGATGCATTCTATGTATACAAGGCATACTGGAGCAAGGATGCGTTCGTGCATCTCTGCGGCAGCAGATACACAGACCGTGCGGAGGATGTGACGGAGATCAAAGTGTACTCTAACCAGAAGAAGGTCACGCTTTTTGTGGACGGAGCAGAGCAGGAGACCAAGGAAGGTGCACGCATCTTCAGATTCCGGGTGCCGATTACGGGAACGCACACGATCCGGGCAGTGTCCGGGGACTGCACCGATGAGATTACAGTGAGAAAAGTGGACGCACCGAACCCGGATTACATTTTCAACAAGCAGGGGGATGTGGTCAACTGGTTTGACAAAGAGGATTTTAAAGCCGACCACTATTCGATTTCCGATACGCTGGGAGAACTGGCGAAAAATGAGATGGCGAACGCCATTGTGCAGCGTCTCATGGCACAGGCTTCCGCAAGCCGCGGCGATGTGGCGGAGAGCGTGAAGGACAACCCGGCATTGCAGCGGATGATGCAGCGCATGACACTGGCGAGTCTCTTAAAGCAGGCGGGAGACGCTGTGAGCGAGGAGCAGATGAGAGCGTTAAACGACGCATTGCAGAAAATTCCAAAGAACTAGGGAACACGAAGTAAGGAGCGCAGAGGAATGAAAAAAGCAGTACAGCAGATCATGCTTGGAACAGTAACGAAAAATGAAAAGCAGACGGCAGAGACGCTGCGTCGGATCAGGGCGGCAGGCTACGACGGAATCGAACTGAACGGTTTTATGGTGAAGCCGACCTCTTTTCTGGTGCGGATGCTCACGAAGGCGGCAGGAATGCCGGTTGGAAAAGGCGGAAGCTATGACTGGAATGCACTCGTAAAAGAAGCGGGACTTTGCGTGACGAGTATTCACGAAGATCTTGGAACGATCAGACGGGAGCCGGAGACGGTTGCAAAAGAGGCAGAAGCCTTTGGCACAAAATATGTCGTCATCACGGGAATGTACCGCTTTGATTACGCGGATAAAGCCGCGGTGCAGGGGCTGTGCCGGGATCTGAATGTCTCCGGAAAAATTTTGAAGGAGGCGGGCATTGCGCTTTTGTACCACAATCATAACTGTGAGTTTCTGCACGTTGAGCCGCAGAAAACGGCGTATGATCTGCTCCTTTCGGAGACAGATCCGGAATATGTCAACTTTGAACTGGACTCTTACTGGCCGACGGAGGCGGGCGTGGACGCGCTCGCCCTGATGAAAAAACTGGACATGAGAATGAAACTCTATCATATCAATGACCGCGGCACGCGGCTTTTGAAGCCTGCCATGACGCCAATCTTAAAATCGGACAGCATGGAGCTTGGCTGCGGTAATATGAATCTGGATGCACTCATTACACAGGCAAAGAACGTGAATGTGGATGCCGTGATTTTAGAAAGCCATAAAAACTGGGTGGACAACTCTCCACTACGGTCGCTGGAGGTAAGCGCACAGTTTTTAAACGCACGGATCTGACAGAGCGGGAGATGGCAGAACAAGGATGGAAATGCAGATGGAAGAATTAAGAAAACAGTGGATCACTTCAGAAAAAGAATACCGGGAGGGCGAGGTTTTTGTATACCGGCAGAAATTTACAGCTTCACAGGTCAAAAAAGCCGTGTTTTACGGCACAGCCCTCGGCGTGTATGAAGCAGAATTAAACGGCACGAAGATCGGGAGGCAGATGTTTGCGCCGGGATTTTCCTACTATCCGAGACGTGTGCTCTATCAGACACACGAGGTTACGAAGCTGTTGCGGGAAGGGGAAAATACGCTGACGGTCTATCTCGGACAGGGGTGGTACTGCGGGCGTTTTCTCTGTGAAAATCAGACGCAGATATACGGAGAGCAGCCGGCGGTCGCATGGATTCTGGAACTGGAGGATGCGGCGGGAAGCAGGAGACTCGTCTCCGATGAGACGGTGGAGGAACTGGAATCCCCGTATGAATATGCCGGAGAGTACGATGGTGAGATTTATTTTGCAGACGGAAGAGAGAAAGTGACCGGTCATGCGGCTGCCTACACGAGGGAGACGCCGTTTGCACTGGAGCCGACGCTTACGGAGGTGCGTCTGCAGGATGAGATGCCGGTGAGAGAGGCAACGGTGCAGGGAGACGTGACGATCCTTGATTTCGGGCAAAACTTTGCCGGAATTGTAGAAATAGATCCTTCTTTTTTGACAAATGAGACAATTACGATCCGGCACGGGGAGATCTTAAATGCCGACGGTAGCCTGTACACCGCAAATCTGCGCAAAGCAAAAGCAACGATCGTCTACCATGCAGGCGCGGAGAAGAAAAAATACCGTCCGCGCTTTACCTATATGGGATTCCGTTACATGGAGCTTTCCGGTGCGGCATATCAGCCGGGGATGATCAGGGCATACGCACTTCATACAGAGATGGAGCGTACCGGATATTTTTCCTGCGAGAATCCGCTGGTGCAGAAACTCTATGAGAACCAGGTCTGGGGACAGAAATCCAACTATGTGGAAGTGCCGACCGACTGCCCGCAGCGGGATGAGCGCATGGGCTATACCGGGGACGGTCAGGTATTTGCGCTGACAGGGGCTTATAATTTTAATACAGATGCGTTCTGGAAAAATTTTCTGCGCGATCTGGAACTGGGGCAGCTTGACAACACCGAGGGATATGTGTGCGCCACGGTGCCGCAGACGGGACCTGCCGGGATTGGATTTATCAGCATGCTGGGCTGGGGCAATGCGGTCACGATTCTGCCGGAGATGATGTACCGCCAGTTCGGCGACGAGGAGGCACTGCCGCGCCAGTATGAGAGCATGAAGCTTTTTGTGGAGGCGGAGATCCGCAAGATGGGGAAGAAAAATCTCTGGATCGGTCCGTCCTTAGGCGACTGGCTTGCGATGGGAAAAGGAATCGCATGGCAGGCGATGCACAACAATCCGGTGTCAAACGCGTTTATCGTGCACGACTTAAAGGTCATCAGCAAGACGGCAGAACGGCTTGGAAAGAGAGAGGATGCGGCGCGGTACCGCAGACAGCTTGCCGCGACGACGGACGCTTATATCAAAAAATTTGTGAGCAAAAAGGGAATTGTGGCGAAGGACTATCAGTCCGCTTACATCATGGCATTAAAATTTGTGCTGCCGGAGGGCGAACTGCGGGAACGGGTCAAGAAAAACTTTGTTGCCAACATCCGCAAAAACGGGCTGCAGACGGGATTCTTTGCGACGGAGCATCTGCTGCCGCTTCTGGTGGAGGCGGGAGAGCAGAAGCTTGCCTATGATGTATTATTGCAGGAGAACTGCCCGGGGTGGATGTACCAGGTGAAATGCGGCGCGACGACAACCTGGGAGCGCTGGGATGCCTTAAAGCCGGACGGAACCGTCAATGAGGAGAAAATGGCGGGCTCCGGTGAAAATATGGTATCCTTTAACCATTACGCATTCGGCAGTGTCGGGGAGTTTTATTATCAATATATCCTGGGAATCAGACCGGAAAAACCGGGTTTTGCAAAGCTGCATTTTGCGCCGTATCCGGACGAGCGCCTGGGAGGCGTATCCGGAAGTTATCTTTCCGTGGCAGGGAAGATTGAGAGCGCATGGCGGTACGGGACGGACGGCTGCCATATCCGGCTTGCAACGCCGGTGGAGGCGGTAGTGCTCCTTCCGGATGGAAGAAGTGAGAATGTGCCTGCCGGAACGTATGAGTGGACGGTGAAAAGACCAAATCTGTAAAAAGTGCAGGATATGTAAAAAAAAATCCGGAATCTGCCTGAAAAAAGGCAAGAAAGGAAATTGACGGCGGCAAGACATAGATGATAAAATCTCATGAGATATACATGTAAAGGATGAAAATTATGTTTGCGAAAATCAATTTCCACGATGAATTCTACCAGAAATTAAAGCTTCTGGTGCTGCCGATCACGATGCAGCAGTTTATGCTGGCGCTAGTCAGCGCCACGGACGCCATTATGCTTGGGGCGGTCAGCCAGACCTCCCTGTCAGCGGTGTCTCTGGCAGGGCAGATCCAGTTTGTCTTAAATCTGTTTATCAGCGGTATCTCCGCCGGCTCCGGAATCATGGCAGCGCAGTATTGGGGGAAAAAGGACGCGGCTTCCATTGAGGAGGTCATGCCGATTGCACTGCGCACCAATCTCATATTCAGCGGTGCGTTCACCGTGTTTGCGGCGGTGGCACCCGAGGTGCTCATGCGCATTTTTACGTCCGATCCTGCGTTAATTGAGAGCGGAGCGGTCTATCTGCGCGCGGTGTCCCTGTCATATCTGCTGTGCGGTATTTCACAGATTTACCTGATTTTGCTGAAAAATACCGGCTATGCCACGGTCAGTTCACGGATCAGCTGTACAGCGGTCGTTGTGAATATTATCTGCAATGCGATCTTGATCTACGGGCTGTTGGGGCTTCCTGCGTTAGGAATACAGGGAGCGGCTTACGCGACGGTTGCCGCCCGTCTGGTGGAGCTCATCTGGAGTTACCTGGAGACGAAGCAGTCCGGGCGTGTGCAGATCATCTGGAAGAAAATGTTTCGTGCGGCGGATGCCGTTCTGACAAAAGATTTCTGGCGCTATACCACGCCGGTGCTCGGCGCTGCACTCGTCTGGGGAATCGCCTATGTGTCCTACTCTGTGATTATGGGACATATGGGAAGCGACGCAGTGGCGGCGAATTCCATCACCACGATCGCCAAGAATGTGTTATCGTGCCTAATCCGCGGCGTCAGCGGCGGTGCGGGCGTGCTGATCGGAAACCTGCTCGGTGCCGGAGAACTGGACAAGGCAAAAGTGTACGGCGGCAGGCTGACGCGCATGGCAATCGTGGTCGGCATGACCACCGGCGGTCTTTTGATGCTGATCTCGCCTTTGATCGTGCGTTTTGCACCGCTCAGTGAGACGGCGGCGGAGTATCTGCAGTACATGCTGATCTTTTGTGGCTGCAACATTATGGCGCAGTCAGTCAACACGACGGTGCTGGACGGCATCTTCTGTGCCGGAGGGGATTCCAAGTTCGACATGAAGGGGAATCTCGGGGCGATGTGGTGCTTTTCCGTGCCGTTTGGCTTCTTTGCGGCATTTGTGCTGAAATGGCCGGTCATGGTGGTGTACTGTATCGTAAACCTCGACGAGATTGTGAAGATTCCTGCTGTGTACTTACATTATAAAAAATATATCTGGGTGCGGAATATTACGGTACAGGAAGACGCTTGACAAGGTGCTTTTAGCCCTCCGGGCAGGATGCGCACTTGCGCGAAGGAGAGACATGCCGCAGGCGACCGCGCTTGGTGCGAAAATGTGTCGTGGCATATTTTTTATTGCAGAAAACGTTTGTGAGAAAGCCTGGAGAAGGCTGGCGCGGGTCTACAGAGGAAAAATAGCTGCGTGAGACCCCAAAACCGCTTGATAAGAGAGAAAAAGAGGGATAAATCCATGGCTTTTGGGCACTGGAAGCAAAAAATACGCCGTGAGACCCGGAAATTGTAAAATTCCGGGTCTCACGGCGTATTTTATCGGCTGTAGACCCGAGAACGCTCCAGCAGATAGAAAAAATGATCAAAATATTCCAGAAAACGGGTCTCACGGCGTATTTTATCGGCTGTAGACCCGAAGTTTCAGAATACAGAGCAGCCGGAATAAATACAACCATGGTACAGAAAGTTGCATGAATCCGCCTGGAGATTATGAAATGCAGAAAGACATTATTTATATTGTATGACTGTATGCAGATTTGACGAGCACCGTGAATCTCCGGGCGGGTTGCGTGGAAAGAATTCCTTGCAAAAGCGCGGGTGCTGTAATACCATAAATACATGATGGATTGCAGAAGGAGTAGCTTGTATGGGTGAAGATATAACGGTCAGAGAGATCGGGATTTATTTATTAAACCGGGTCGAAGTGACGCTGAAAGATGACAGCAGGGCAGAGGGAATCCTGCAGAATATTGCGGCGGAGACGATCACTGTAGAGGGCAGGGAGATCATGCTTTCGGATGTGGCGGATATCCGGCTGGCAGGGGAACTGACAGATTATGATGTGATGCGTGATACCGGAATGATCGGGAATTTTACATTTGCGCCGGAAGCCTGCCGTGATGCTGCGGAACTGGAACTCATGCGGTATGGAGATTTTGCGTGTACCGTGTCCTGTCATCTGAAGCTTGCAGCCGGAAAGATCTGCGCGGATGACATCCGGCTGGTATCGCACACACACAAGGTATGCGTGGAAAAATTAAGCCAGACGGAAGCAATTTACCGTTTTTTTGATGGATCATTTTATTTTTCCCGAATGCACTCCGGACGAACGGCTTTATCGGGAACTGCTACGTCTCACAGAATTATGCGAAGATGGAGAACGCCGGACTGCCGCGCGGAAATATCATGTTTTCGCAGGATCAGATTGACTTTGGATTCAAACCGGGCAATATCTACGTGGTTTCCTACACTTGCGCCAAAGAACCTGGTGAGATGGTGCAGGAAGCGGTCAGTGTGACGCTGGAGAAGATGCACCCCTGTGCGGATTATGCGAAAGTGTGGATTGACGGGAACGGCGAGGTAAATACCGCAGAAGAGACGGTGCTGCAGACCGGCGATATCGCGCAGGTACGGTATGTGGGACTCATTACGGCTTACCGCACGGATAACGGTACCGGTTATATTTCCGGGGAATACTGGTTCCATGTCAACAATCTCACAGATGCCGGGGAGGCGTCGCAGCTGGTTCTGGGGCGCAGGGTTTCGTTTACGATCTAGCAGACCTTAAAGGGTAAGCTTTGCGCGGCGAAGGATGTCGCTCTGATCTCAGAGAAGACGGTCATTGCAGAGGAGAAGCAGGAAGAATCCAAACCGGAGAGACTGCGCGGTTATATCGTAAAATACATGATCAAGCAGCCGGTCAGTGCAGGGTTCGGTTTTATTGTACCGGAGGAAGAACTGGAAGCCCATCTGGAGGATAAGGAGGGAACCGTCTATTTCAGGCAGACAGACATTGATTGTGAGACGATGCCGAAGCTGAATACCAAAAGTTATTATTACGAGGTTATATATACCCCGTATATCCTGCATGGCAAGACATGCGCGAAGGATGTGAAGATCGGCGCCGGACATTCGTATCCGGAGAAAAAGTCAACCGCTCCGGCGGCGGTGACCGCAGTGACAAAAAAGATTGTTTCAAAGACACTGCCGCTTGCGGAATATCTGGAAGCGGAGGAGGCGCGCTATGCGGGGGCTTCTCCGAAACTCGGAATTATCTCTCTCTACAACGGACACTATGCGCTGATCAGCGACTGCTATATCAATAAAAAGCTTGTGACAGATCAGGAGTATGCACCGGACGGCGCGATTGCGATCTTTAATCCGGAGCTTGCACAGATTGAAACGGAAGAGACGATAAAGACGGCAAAACACTGCTATCTGGTAAAATATGTGCCGGGCGGCACAATGGTAAATGAAAAAAACGGCATGGAGCATCCGTCTATTGATCATAATTATCCGGTTCTGGTGGTGGCGTCCTTTGCGAAGAACCAGTATATCTGTCTTAAAATTGAGGCGGATGCATTGCAGGTGCGGAAAGTGGAGCAGGTAATGTCCACGCTTGGCACCGCCGTACCGGAACAGGTGGATTTTGATATTCCGGAGCTTTGCAACGGGGAAAGTGTGATCTTCGAGCTGACGGATTCCACAGCGGCTTACCACGTCATCGACAGCGTGGGGGATGATTTTTACCGTATAAATGCGCAGAAATTCAATGCGGAGTTGGGATAAGGAGTGTGGAAAAATGAACTATAAGCGGATTACAGATCTTCCAGGTGTGCGGATTGCACGCGAGGCGATGGTGGTTGGAGACGTGACGATCGGGGAGGACAGCTGTGTGCTGTTTTACTCCACCGTGCGCGGGGATGAGGGAACCATCACGATCGGAAGAGAGACAAACATTCAGGAAAGCTGTACGATTCATGCGAGCATTGAGGGCGATGTGGTGATCGGTGACAATGTGACCATCGGGCATCAGGCGATTATCCACGGATGCACGGTGGGCGACCGGACGCTGATTGGGATGGCCGCGACGATCCTGGACGGAGCGGAGATTGGCTGTGACTGTATCGTCGGGGCGGGAAGCCTTGTCACAAAGCACACCCGGGTGCCGGATGGATCGCTGGTGCTCGGAAGCCCGGCGAAGGTCGTGCGGCAGCTGACGGAAGCGGAGAAAAAAGACATTTACCGCAACAGCCGGGAATATGTGAAGGTGGCGCGCGAGATGCAGGAGCAGGGACTGCTCCCGTGACAGACGCAATAAGCATATCGTGCGTTGCTTTGATAAGTAATATTATAAGAAGACCACACCATGGGATTTCAGATGAAAATGCAGATGGACATTCGGTTCAAAAAATGTGGCATTTCTAACCAGCCGAATGTTTGCATCTTCGATGATCCGTGTTTTTCCAAGTTTGGAGCACTCCGCGGGTCATGTCCGCATCCCGGAAGACAATTTGTAGGACTTTTGTGTGTGTCCCTTGCGGCACCAGAAAGTCCGCCCATTGTCTCCGGTGTGTCGGACATGCACCCGTCGGATTGTCCAAACGTGGAAGAGACACGGAATCCGATGCAAACATTCAGCCGGAAGAAATTCTCACATTTTTCTCAAACGAATATTCCATCTGCATTTCCACATGAAATCCCGAAGTGTGTTTCTTATAATATTACTTATCACTCAAAAGCAGTCTATGCTTATTGCGACAATTCTTTTGATTCTTGACAAGATGCCTGATGTCGTATATGATACAGATAGTTAGAAGAGACTAACTCGAAAGATCGTTGACACAGGAGGGATCGGCATGAGTCGTGAGACATGGGAGATTTTGCAGCAGATGGAGCCAAAAGATGTGGAATTGCAGCTTGCACTGCAGTGTGCGCCATTAATCGCAGGCTTAAAGCCGTCGAATCTGTTCAATATTCCGTGTGAGGGAGTATGTCAGGTCCGGGAGCTGATCCGGGATACCGGAATATCCATGTATGTGCTTTTTTCAACCGGCAGAAAAGCGGCTGTGCTCTTATACCGAAGAGAAAGCCTGAAAAAATACATGGAACAGGAACCAGTTGTGGGGATGCTGCATAAACTGGGGTATCAGGATACTTCCTTGGAGGCGGTGCTTCCTGTTTTCCGGATGCGTTACCGCAGATACATGCAGGAGCGCAGGGATTTCCCTCATGAGATGGGACTGCTTTTAGGCTATCCGGTGGAGGATGTGAGAGGGTTTATCGAGCATCAGGGAAGAGATTATCTCTGCACCGGGTACTGGAAGGTATATGAGAACCTGGAACAGAAGCAGCAGCTATTCCAGCGGTTTGAGTACGCGAAAGAAAATCTGGTACTGCTGCTTTCCTACGGAGTGGGAATGGCGGATATTATGGATATCTTCGGCGGGACCGGACAAAAGACGCTGTACCAGGAATGTGCAGGTTAGAAGTGATGGGAGGACACTGAAGAAGATTCAGTGTCCGTTTTTGTATCATGGAAATTTTTTTTTGCCGCACATTTTGCGCCGGAACTGGCGGGAGGCTTGACAAATAGGAAGTGATTGATAAAATAAGGTTAGTAAAAGCTAACTGAAAAGGAGGCTTGCAAATGAACTGGAGTGTATTTTACGGAATATTGATACCGTTTCTTGGAACATCGTTCGGCGCGGCGTGCGTGTTTTTTATGAAAAAGGAGATGGGAGACCGGCTGCAGCGTATGCTGACGGGATTTGCCGCAGGCGTGATGGTGGCGGCGTCGATCTGGAGTCTTTTGATTCCGGCGATGGAGCAGGTTGTCGATATGGGAAAGCTGGCGTTTGTGCCGGCAGTCGCAGGGTTCTGGTGTGGGATCCTGTTTCTTCTTCTGCTCGACCATATCATCCCGCATCTGCACCGTAACAGCCAGAGTGCGGAGGGACCGAAGAGCCAGCTGAAGCGCACGACGATGCTCGTGCTTGCCGTCACATTACATAATATCCCGGAAGGCATGGCGGTCGGCGTTGTGTATGCGGGGTATCTGGCGGGCAGCACCCAGATTTCCGCGGCGGCCGCGATGGCGCTGTCGCTTGGAATCGCGATTCAGAATTTCCCGGAGGGGGCGATTATTTCCATGCCGCTTCGGGCGGAGGGAACCGGAAAGCCGAAGGCATTCTTAGGAGGCGTGCTCTCGGGGATTGTGGAGCCGATCGGGGCGATTCTCACGATCCTGGCGGCGGGACTGATTGTCCCGGCACTGCCGTATCTGCTCAGTTTTGCGGCGGGGGCAATGCTCTATGTGGTCGTGGAGGAACTGATTCCGGAGATGTCGCAGGGAGAGCACTCGGATGTCGGCACGATATTTTTTGCGGTGGGATTCAGCGTCATGATGATGCTCGATGTGGCGCTGGGCTGACACTTTTATTAGAACGGGCGGATGGCTTTGTGTCTGCTGGGTATGAAAACGCCAGAAAAGATTCCGAAAAATATACCATAGAAACAGGAGTGGGAACAGATGAAAGTATATGAAGTTGGAGAGCAGGGAAAGCCAGTTCTCATGCTTTTTCCGGGAACCGGCTGTTACTGGCGCAGCAATTTTGGAAAGGTGATCGAGCCGCTGGCGGAGACATTCCGGGTGGCGTGCGTCTCTTACGACGGGTTTGACGAGACGGAACAGACGCAGTTTCCCACGATGATCGAGGAGACGGCGAAGATCGAGGAATATATTAAGGAACACTATGACGGGAAAATCTGTGCGGCGTACGGCTGCTCACTCGGCGGGTCATTCGTTGGACTTATGGCAGCACGCGGAGTGATTCATATGGATTATGGCATTCTCGGCGGTTCGGATCTGGATCAGTCTGCAAAACTGCCGGCGAAGCTGATGACAGCCCTGATGCTGCCGATGATTTATCCGTTTCTTACGACCGGCAGATTTCGGCTTCCGTTTTTAAACCGTAAGCTGGAGAAGTGGCGCAAGGCGGGAGACGGATATGTGGATGCGTTTATCGGCATGATGCGCGGCGCCGGTGTGGATCTCTCCTTTATCACAAAGGAGAGCCTGCGCAATCAGTTTTATTCGGATCTGATTACGCCGCTGCCGGATGCGATCGATCCGGCGGGCACCGAGATCCACATTTTATATGCCTTAAAGATGGGAGAAAAATACCGGGCGCGTTATCACAGGCATTTTGCGCACCCGGTACTGCATGAACTGGACATGCAGCATGAGGAGCTTCTTGCAGTACATCCGAAGGAATGGGTGGAGCTGATAGAGGATATATGCAGACAGAAGTAATACGGAGGAAGAACAGCAATGGAAAAAATTGTGGTAAAAGTGGATGGCATGCAGTGCGGAATGTGCGAGGCACATGTGAATGAGGCAGTGAGAGCTGCGTTTCCGGTGAAGAAGGTAACCTCTTCCCATGCAAAAGGGGAGACTGTCATTCTGACCGAACAGGACATCGATGATGCAAAGTTAAAGGAAGTCATTGACAAGACCGGCTATGAGGTGGGAACTGTGACGAGAGAACCTTATGAAAAGAAGGGACTTTTTTCCGCATTTCGTCACGAAAAGTAAGAAAAAGGATGTCTGGATAGAGCGCCCTGTCTGGGGTATTCCGTTTAATGAATAGGTGCGAAGGTGTGAAACCGGAGCTTTATTTATGAGGAATCCCGGGCAGGGCGTATTTTATGAGTTGCTGTTTGTTATGGTATTGCTGTTCTGACGCAGAGGGCAGCCATGCCGCACACGGTAAAAAGGAGAGGGACGATGGAGACTTACCGGAATGAGGAGCAGATGCAGTGTCTGGCGAAGAGCGAAGGATGCAAGTACGCTTCCGGTCAGCCTGTATCTGGCGGACCGCGTCAGCATTACCGGGGCGCAGGCGGCGCTTGCGGTGATGCTTTCGATGTCGCTGGTCGGATCGCTGGCAAAGCTTGAAGTATTTTTCCAAAATACCCGTTAGATGAAGATGACGGCGGAGTAGCGGTGCAGTAAGGGAAAGGGCGTTCTTATCCGGCGGAGAATCCGCAATGAGAAAAAGTATCAACATCCGGGGTTGCAATCTTTTTCGCCAACCGTTATAATGACGACAGTTAGGCGTGACTAACTATAGTGCAAATCATTTTAGGACTTCTTACAGGTGCGGAGCTGCTGAATCCGTTTCCTGCCGGAAAACAGCTGCACCGGGACGCGTTCCATCCTATGTAACGAACGCCTTCCGGTGTGTTTTCCGGAAGACGGAGTCCGGATGGATCAAAGAATCAGATGATTGAAAAGATCAGAGAATCAGATGATCAGATGGAAGGAGAACGAAGCATGAATTTTTTGGAGATTGAAAAGGTAATCGGAAGAGAGATACTGGATTCCAGAGGCAATCCTACCGTTGAGGCGGAGGTCACACTTGCGGATGGCGCCGTGGGAAGAGGCATGGCACCGTCAGGCGCTTCGACGGGAGAGTTTGAGGCACTGGAGCTTCGTGATGGAGATAAAGCGAGATACCTTGGAAAGGGTGTCACAAAGGCAGTAGAAAATATCAATACGATCATCAGCGATACGATCTGTGGCATGGATGCGAGCGACATCTACGCGCTGGATGCGGCAATGATCGCGGCAGATGGAACAAAGGACAAGTCAAAGCTTGGCGCAAACGCCATCCTTGCGGTATCAATTGCAGCGGCAAGAGCGGCGGCGATCGCACTGGATATCCCGCTGTACCGTTTCCTTGGCGGAATCTCCGGCAACAGACTTCCGGTTCCGATGATGAATATTTTAAATGGCGGCGCGCATGCAGCCAATACGGTGGATGTGCAGGAGTTCATGATTATGCCGGTCGGCGCGGCAAGCTTCAAAGAGGCGCTCCGCTGGTGTGCAGAGGTATTCCATGCACTGGCAGCGCTGTTAAAGAGCAAAGGTCTTGCAACCTCCGTCGGCGATGAGGGTGGTTTTGCACCGGATCTTGCCAGCGATGAGGAAGCGATCGAGTACATTTTACAGGCAGTGAAAAATGCGGGCTATGAGCCGGGCAAAGATTTCATGATTGCCATGGATGCGGCGTCCTCCGAGTGGAAAGGCACAAAGAAGGGTGAGTACATATTGCCGAAGGCAGGTACAAAGTTTACTTCCGAGGAGTTGATTGAGCACTGGAAGAAGCTGGTGGAGAAGTATCCGATTATTTCCATCGAGGATGCGTTGGATGAGGAGGACTGGGAAGGATGGCAGAAGCTGACGAAGGAGCTGGGCGATAAGGTGCAGCTTGTCGGCGACGATCTTTTTGTAACGAACACCGAGCGTCTCAAGAAGGGAATTGACAGTGGCTGCGGAAATGCAATCCTGATTAAATTAAATCAGATCGGTTCTGTCTCAGAGACACTTGAGGCGATCAAGATGGCACATAAGGCCGGTTATACGGCAATTTCCTCTCACCGTTCCGGCGAGACGGAGGACACGACGATTGCAGATCTTGCGGTGGCATTAAACACCTGCCAGATCAAGACCGGCGCACCGAGCAGAACCGAGCGTGTGGCAAAATACAACCAGCTTCTGCGCATCGAGGAGGAGCTGGGCGATGCTGCGGTATATCCCGGCATGGCGGCCTTCAATGTGAAGCGCTGATCTTAGGGAGTGAGCCCGGATCGGGATAGCGGATCGTTTTTGGACTTGGCATGGTAGCTTTCAATGCAAAGTGCTGGTCTTAGGGAGTGAGCCCGGATCGGGATAGCGGATCGTTTCGGGACTTGCCGTGGCGGCAGTGCAGACAGCCACAGTGCAGAAAGAAAAGAAGTCTGCAGAAAAAATAAAACTTTGAAAAGGGAAATGTACGGACAGCCGGCGCATTCTGCGCCGGCTGTTTTTTCTGCCTGCCAGGTGCAATTTTTTTCCAGTCTATCGAATGCAATTTTTTTCCAGTTTGATAGATGACCTGTTTTTGGCGTTTTTCGGGTCAATGGAAGTACGGAGGAGCTTGTCAGTCTACTGCGGGTCTACAGAAGGAAAAAAGACTTGCGGGATCCGAAAATGCCATTGCAAGAGGGAAAAAGAAACGAAAAATCAGCTCTTGCGGGTCTAGGAGGAAGAAAAAGCTGTGCCAGACCCGAAAAAGCAGAAAAAACGGGTCTGGAAAGTTGATTTTCACGAATCAGACCCGAGCAGGAGGAAAATAAGTTTACATAACGCAAAAAAATATGCTATTGCGGGTCTGAGAGAGAAAAAAAGCCGTGTCAGACCCGCACATTGCTATGCAGGCAGGGAAGACCCCAGAAATATTTGAAGAACAGGTTTGTGGGAATAGAAAAAAGCTGTCAAAAAGTTTGCCGGCAGGATAAATAAATTTCGACGGATCGGGCATACTAGCGCAATAAGGCAAGGCAAGAACAATAAGCTGAAGCCAGAAGTTGGAGCAAAGAGTTAGAGCGAGAGATCGTGTGAAAAAATGGAGGATTCTATGAACAAGTATGCCGGAACACAGACGGAAAAGAATTTGAAAGCAGCATTTGCAGGGGAATCACAGGCGAGAAACAGCTATACTTTTTTTGCGGAGATCGCAAAAAAGGAAGGCTATGAGCAGATTGCCGCGATTTTTGAGAAGACGGCGGATAACGAGCGCGCACATGCGCAGATGTGGGGCGAGGAACTGGGACTGATCGGCGATACGGGAAAGAATCTGGATGCCGCAGCCCACGGGGAGAACTATGAGTGGACAGACATGTATGAGGATTTTGCAAAAACGGCGGAGCAGGAAGGCTTTGCGGCGCTTGCAGCGCGATTTCGCATGGTTGGCGCGATTGAGAAAATGCATGAAGAGCGGTACCGGGAGCTCCTGCGAGATGTGCAGGCACAGGCGGTGTTTGAGAAAAGCAGTGTGAAAGTGTGGGAGTGCCGGAACTGCGGGCATATTGTGGTCGGAACCAGTGCGCCTAAGGTTTGTCCTGCCTGTCATTATCCACAGGGGTATTATGAGGTGCGGGAGGATGTCAGGGGAGCGTAGAAGTGTCTGGCGATTTGTGAGCGTTTCGTATCAGTAATATTTCACAAAATTTATAGATCAAATACATGAAAAATATATAATTGACAGAAACTATGCTGTTGGTATAATAAATAGTGTGCTGAGTACACGCGTCCGCAAATGCGCGGACGATATTTTTACACAAAAATGTACACGTGTACGCAAAACAGAAAAAATCACAACAAAACAATGTATGGGGAGGAAGTAGTGCAAAAATGCGGACGATACTGCATTTTGCACAGGGCTGTTTGATGCGGCAGACACCACAAAATGAGCCCTTATCGCAGAGCAAACGAGATGGAAGACACGTTACGGGTGCAGATTCATTGCCCGTGCAAATCAGAGGTTGCATCTGTGGTTGCCTCGACACAAAGTGTCTGCAGAATGGAGGATAACATGAAAAAAAGAGCAATGGCGGGATTACTGGCAATGACAATGGCAGCGACCATGTTTGCAGGGTGCGGCAGCACAGCAGCAGACAGCCAGACAGCGGATGCACAGGGGAGTGCAGGCACGGCAACAGAGGCAGCAAAGACAGAAAAAGACAGCGGAAGTGCTGCGGGAGAAGGAATCACATTGACTGTGTGGGCACCATTTACCGGATCAGACGGAGATGTGCTGCGTGAAATCATCGACAACTACAATGAAACCAATACGGACAATATTACGGTGCAGATTGATATTATGGACAATGATACCTTGCAGACAAAATTTGCAACGGCAGTATCGACCGGTACAGGACCGTCGTTTGTGCTGGTGGGCATTGAGTATCTTCATCAGTATGAGGAGAATGGACTGATCGAGGATATCAGCGATTTCTGGGATACGATGGGTATTGACAAGAGTAATTTCTATGAAAATGTACTTGCAAAATCCTACATAGACGATGCGCTCTACGGCGTACCAATGCAGTACAATGTGCAGTATCTGTATTACAACAAGGATCTTTTCACGGAGGCAGGTCTTGATCCGGAGAACCCGCCGACCACGCTCGATGAACTGCGCGAGGCGGCGATCGCCTGCACCGATCCGTCTAAGAACCAGTATGGACTGGGACTTCCGACCGATTACGGTTATTACTGCGAGTACCTGTGGGCGAACGGCGGAGATGTCATCAATGAGGATGCGACACAGAACCTTTTAAATTCCGAAGAAAACATTGCAACCCTGGAGTGGATTCAGAAGCTTGCGACGGAGGACGGGGTATCCCCGGAGGGACTCACCGCAGCGGATGCGGACACGATGTTCCAGTCCGGCCAGCTTGCAATGTATACCAGCGGTCCATGGAACATCAACGGGTTGACACAGCTTGGTTTGAATTATGGAATCACGGCGATCCCGGGCGGAAGCGACGGCGCGTACTCCCCGGAGGGCGGATGCTCTTACATGCTGACGAAAGGTGCCGACGAACAGACCAAAGAGGCAGTGTATAAATTTATGGCATACTGGCTGTCTGATGATGTGTTAAAAGAGTGGTCGAACCGGAACGGCTTCCCGGTATGGTCTTACTCTGTGCTTGAGGATGCGGACATTCAGAACAACGAGATCTTAAGTGCAGTATCCAAGGCATCCGAGATTGGACGTGACTGGCATCTGGGACTGGAATGCGGAAGCATGATTGACAATGATGTCATGAAACCCATGATGGAGAAAATTTTATCCGGGGCAGACGTGACGCAGAGTGTACAGGAGGCTTCGGACGCGCTGGACGCGGTGATCTCCGACTGATGTCTGACGGTCACTGACGCAAAAATAGCTGCAAGCCGTAAAGGATGGAAATTATGAAAGTAAAAAAGAGACAACACCGTATGGAGCATCAGGTGAAGGCGTATGCGTTTATCGCGCCTTCCCTGCTCATACTTACCGTATTTGTATTTATACCGCTGGCGGGAGCGATCGGGATCAGTCTGATGAATATTGATATTTATATGAAAAATATCTCGTTCGCCGGAATCGCCAACTACATCAAAATGTTTCAGGATGAGCGTGTGGCAAATGCTACGTTTCATACATTTTATTTCGCACTGCTTGAGGTGCCCCTCCAGATGATCGTGGCGTTGCTGCTGCTCATGTTTATGCTGCGCAATACAAAACTGCACAAGCTTTTGAGAACCGTATTTTACCTGCCCTATGTGTGTTCTATGACGGCAGTCAGCATCATGTGGTCGATGCTGCTCAATACGCACTACGGAATGCTGCCATATCTGCTTGGAAAAATCGGTATCACGATGCCAAACATGCTCTCAAGTACGACATGGGCGATGCCTACGGTGATTTTTGTTACGGTGTGGAAAGGGTTCGGATATACGCTTACCATCCTTTCGGCGGCGGCGCTCGGCGTCTCTGAGTCGTTATATGAGGCGGCGGAGATTGACGGCGCGACCGGGCTGCAGAAATTTTTCTATGTCACGATACCGGGCATCCGTGACACGATCGGTTTTTGCGTGGTGACGACGTTAATTATGGCGCTGCAGGTATTCGATCAGATCTACGTCATGACGGGAGGCGGCCCGCAGTACGCGACCGAGACGCTCGTGGGTTATATCTACAACCGGGGATTTCAGACAGCGCCGTATGATCTCGGATATGCGTCAGCAATCGCCGTCTATCTGTTCTGCATGATTGCGATTATAACCGTGATCTTAAGAAAATATGCTTTCCCCCAGGGAGGTGACGAGACATGAGAAAAATAAGTGCGCAGCGGGTGATCGGAACATTGGTACTTCTGCTGTTTGCAGCGCTGGTGCTGCTTCCACTGTTCTGGCTCGGCGTATCCGCCTTCAAGTCGGATGCGGACGTCATCAAGTGGCCGCCAATCTTTTTCCCGACGGAGTGGGTCACAACACAGTTTGCCTATGTGTGGAAAGTGCTCCCGATTGCCAGAATGCTGCTTAACACGGTTGTGTTCGCAGGCGGCGTCACCATCATCAGTCTGTTTTTTGATTCTATGGCAGCATATGCATTTGCCCGAATGAAATTTACAGGAAGAAAACTGCTCTTTGGAATCATCCTGCTCACGATGATGATTCCGTTTCAGGTGGTGATGATTCCACTCTATATGGAAGAATATAAGCTTGGAATTTTAAATACGTTCTTAGGACTGATTCTGCCACGCGCAGCGAGTGCCTACGGTATTTTCATGCTGACCTCCTTCTTCTCGGGCATACCGAAATCGCTGGATGAGGCTGCGAAAATTGATGGTATGGGAGAGTGGAAAATATATCTGAAAATCATTCTGCCGCTTGCAAAGCCGGCACTTGTGACACTGGGAATCTATCATTTCATGAATAACTGGAACGATCTGCTTTATCCGATGATGCTGACAAGTTCGGTGGAAATGCGGACGTTGTCAGCAGGACTTGCAATTCTGGTTGGAAGTAATTCGATCAAATATGGTCCGACACTTGCTGCTACGGTGATTGCGATTCTGCCGCTGTTACTGCTGTTTTTGTTCGGACAGAAGTTTTTCATGGAAGGAATCGCAACATCGGGAATGAAAGAATAGAGGCAGAGGAGAGAGAAGATGAGACATGTGACAATTAAAGCTGATACGGCATTTACAAAAGGCAGGATTGACGACCGTATCTACGGCTCCTTCGTGGAGCACATGGGAAGAGTGGTGTACACCGGCATCTACGAGCCGTCGCATAAGACTGCAGATGAAAACGGATTCCGGGGCGATGTGCTGCAGAAGGTAAGGCAGATGGGGGTCACGGCGGTGCGCTATCCTGGGGGCAATTTTGTCTCCAACTATGACTGGCGGGACGGGATCGGACCTGTGGAGAAACGCCCGAGGAAGCGGGATCTGGCGTGGAAAAGTATTGAGACAAACGAGGTCGGTCTGGATGAATTTATGAAGTGGGCGGACGCGGCAGAGGTTGCACCGATCTATGCAGTGAATCTTGGAACCAAGGGAATCGAGGAAGCGCTTGCGGTGCTGGAATATTGTAATATGGAGACCGGCACATACTACAGTGATCTCCGGGCGGCAAATGGGCACGAAAAGCCGTACGGCATCAAGACCTGGTGTTTGGGCAATGAGATGGACGGAGACTGGCAGATCGGGCACAAGACGGCGGAGGAATACGGCAGGATCGCCTATGAGACCGGAAAGGCAATGAAAATCTTAGATCCATCCATCGAACTGGTGGCGTGCGGAAGTTCGATGTCGACGAATCCGACGTTCGGTGACTGGGAACAGACCGTACTGGAACATTGTTATCCCTGCCTCGATTACATTTCCCTGCACCAGTATTACGGGGGACAGGAGAAGGGCACGGCAGAGTTTCTGGCACAGTCGCTGGATATGGAGCGCTATATCGAGACGGTCTTAAACATCTGTGACTATGTGAGGGTAAAAAAGAAAATGTCACATAAGATCAACATCTGTTTTGATGAGTGGGGCGTCTGGTCGATGAGCGACGTGCAGGTGCAGAAATCGGTGGAGGATGCACCGTGGCAGACGGCACCCGCGATCAGCGAGCAGATCTATACCATGGAGGATGCGCTTCTGTTTGCAAGTATGCTGATGAATTTCATAAAACGGGCGGATCGTGTGAAGATCGCCTGCCAGTCACTTCTTACGAATATCAGCTCCTGCATTATGACAGAGAAGGACGGCGGTGTGTGGGTGCAGCCGGTGTATTATCCGTTTGCCCTGATGGCGCAGTATGCGCACGGCGTGACGTTAGATACACGGTATACGGGAGACACCTACGCGTGCAGCACGTTTGAGACGGTACCCTGTGTGGATCATGTGCTCGTCTATGACGGGCAAAAGCATGAAGTGACGGCTTTCTTTGTAAACCGTATGGAGGAGAGTGCCGAGGCGACCGTTTCTTTACAGGGCATGGAGCCGGAGGCGGTTTTAAAAAGTATTGCACTGTTTCACGAGGATAAGAAAGCGACAAATCAAAAGGAACATGACTGTGTAACACCTGTGGAACTGGAAAACGTCTCCTGCAGCGGAAACGGAATTTCAGTGGAACTTGTACCTCTCTCTTTTCAAATGGTTCAGATTCGATTAAAATAGAAGAAAGTCTTTTGAAAAGAAAACGGGGAGCAGGAAAAATATGGCGATCACGACAAAAGATCTGGCGCAGTTATGCGGCGTTTCCAGAACAACGATACACCGGGCATTAAATGGAACCGGGCGGATTAAGCCGGAGACAAAGGAGATGATCCTTCAGGTGGCAAAGGAACACGGCTACCGGCCGGATCTCCTTGCCACCGGACTGGCTAAGGGACAGACGTACAACATCGGTGTCGTCGTGCTGGACGTGAAGAACCGCTATTTTGCCCAGATGCTCTCGACGATCAGCACGGAGGCATATGCCCGCGGCTACGGCGTCAACATCACGCTGCACAGCGGGGATGCCGGGACGGAGCGCGAGCAGCTGACAAGACTTGCGGATTACCGGGTTGACGGGATCATCCTCTCCTCGGTCAACGAGGGGGAGGCGTACCGGACATTCCTGGAGTCCCTGCACCGCCCGATTGTCTCTGTGGATAACCGGATTGCGGACGGCATCCCGTTTGTTGGGATCGACCAGCGGGCAGCAGTGCGGGAGGCAGTGCAGAGAGCGGCAGAGAAGGGCTATGAGTGCATCGTGTTTGTCTGCCCGCCGTTAGATACAAAAAACCGGCAGAATCTGTATGTTCACAAGGAGCGTCTGCTGGGGTATGAGGAAGAGATGAAACGCTATCCCGCTCTCCGGCCGGAGTGTATTCTCTCCTGGGATTACCTGCAGAAAGTGGATGCCATATTAAAAGAAGGAAAGCGGACGGCGTTTGTCTGTACCGCAGATGAGTATGCACTTGAGATCATGAAGGATCAGAAGCGGGCAAAAAGAAAGGCGCCGGTGGATTACGGCATTACCGGATTTGACAATATCGATACGCTGGCATATGTGACACCGCAGCTTTCCACGATCTCCAATGTGGTGGATGAGGTGGCAAAAAGTGCCGTTGAGATGCTTTTTGCCATGATAGACGCTGACCCGGAAGTGGAGCAGATGCCAGGAGCCGGACAGCGGATTTTATCCCACCGGTACTTAGAGGGCGAGACGCTGTAGCCGCAGAGGAGATCCTGATAAACGTACAAAATGATAAAATAATTCAACAATCCCGTTTAATATTGACGGGAAAGATCAGGTGGCGTATATTCATAACAGTGTTTTATAACATCGTTATGAATATGCGCTTTTTGCTTGCAGGAAATTACCTGTAGAATAACTGCCCGCAAAAGAGGGCAGCTGGCGCAGAGGAGGAATTCGATGGCAAAGCAGATAGAGGGAGTCTATGAGCGCATTCTCGCGTGTGCAAAAAAAGAGTTTCTGCAGATGGGATTTGCGGAGGCGTCCCTGCGCGTGATCGCGTCGGAGGCGCAGACGACGACGGGATCGATCTACACGAGATTCGGCGACAAGCAGGGGCTGTTCGAGGCGATTGTCGGGACGGCGGCGGAAGGAATGCGGAAAATGTTCCTTGCCACGCAGGAGGAGTTTGACGGCTATGAACCGGCGGTCAAGGAAGAGACGGTGTACAGTTACAGCTCCGGCGCTATCGACACACTGGTCGATTACCTGTATGAGCATTTTGAGGAATTCAAGCTGATCGTCTGTTGCTCGGCGGGAACAAAATACGAGCACTTTATCGATGAACTGATGGAGTATGAGGTGGAGTACACCTACCGGTATATGGATTCCATCGGCTGTGAGAGCATCAGATCCGGTCTGGTCACGGAAGACTTTATCCATATGATCGGGACGGCGTATTTCAACGGGATGTTTGAGGTGGTGCGCCATGACATGAGCCGCGCGCAGGCAAAAAAATATATCCATATGCTCGAGGTTTATCATTTTGCCGGATTTGACACCATTTTTCATCCGGAAAAATATTTATAACTGGCAGGAAATTGCATTTTGGGGCTGCCATAGAGGAACCCTTTCTGGCAGCCTTAAAATAAATCCATGGGTTAGTGAACACTAACAAAATGCCGGAAAACGGCGGAAAGAGAGGAAGTATTATGAAGCAGCAGAGTCCACTGCTCCGGATCTGGGAGCTTGGAGAAAAAGAGCACGGCAGGCTCATCGGCGCCATCGTGCTTGCGGCGGTCGGTGTGATCGGCGGAATGGTGCCCTATTTTGCAGCGGCAAAGATGGTCGCCCTTCTGATGAGTGGGGAGCGGGATCTCTCCGTGTATCTGATCTGGGGAGGTGCGGCGATGGCGGGATATGCCGCAAAGACATTGTTGTACACGTTCGCGCTGAGTCTGTCTCACGCGGCGACGTTTGCGGTGTTGAAGGAGATCCGCCAGAAAATTTTAGAAAAACTGCCAAGATTGCCGCTCGGAACGGTGATAGACACCTCCAGCGGCAAGTTAAAGCAGATCATTGTAGATCAGGTGGACGGCATGGAGACCACACTGGCGCATCTGCTGCCGGAAATGACGTCCAATCTGCTTGGCCCCGTACTCATCCTCATCTATCTGTTTGTGCTGGACTGGAGAATGGGACTGCTGTCACTCATCTCCATCCCGGTCGGACTGCTCTGCGTGATGAGCATCATGGGCAGTTATGAGAAAGACTGGAATGATGCAGTCAGGACGACGCAGGAGATGAATGAGACGATCGTGGAGTACATAGGAGGTATTGAGGTCATCAAAGCCTTCAACCAGGGAAAGAATTCCTACGCAAAATTCCGCGACCGGGTACTTGCCAATGCCTCCTACTATTATCAGTGGATGAAACGCTGCCAGTTCCAGATGTCGTTAGGGTATGCGATCGCACCGGCGACGCTGATTACAATCCTGCCGTTCGGCTGGATATTTTACCGGAACGGAAGTCTGAGCGCGGAGGCTTTTCTTACCATCATCATTCTGTCGATGGGAATCGTGGGACCGCTTTTGGCGGCAATGAGTTTTGTCGACAGTCTTGCGAAGGTCGGGACGACCGTGGCGAATGTCGACGGCATTTTAAAGGCGGAAGAACAGCAGCACGAGGAAAAGCCGGCGGAACTTTTTGGCAGTGAGATTGTGATGGAACATGTATCCTTCGGCTATCATGAGGAAAAAGAGATTCTCCATGACATCAGCTTAAAGATTCCGATGGGAACCATGACTGCGTTAGTCGGACCGTCCGGTGGAGGAAAATCCACGATCGCCAAACTGATTGCCGGTTTCTGGGATGTGAATCAGGGAAAAATCATGCTCGGCGGTGTGGATGAGCGTGAGATCCCTCTGACACAGCTCTACGACCAGGTGGCGTTTGTCACGCAGGATAATTACCTGTTTGACGATACGATCCGGGAAAACATCCGCATGGGACGCGTGGAGGCAACCGATCAGGAGGTAGAGACGGTTGCAAAGGCGGCCGGATGTGACGAGTTCATCCGCGGATTGGAGAACGGGTATGACACGAGAGTCGGAGGAGGAGGTGCACATCTCTCTGGCGGTGAGCGGCAGCGGATTGCGATTGCGCGTGCGATGTTAAAAGATGCGCCGATTGTGATTTTGGACGAGGCGACCGCCTACATGGATCCGGAGAATGAGACGAAGGTGCAGCGCGCAGTGACGAAGCTGGTGGCCGGCAAGACCGTCATTGTGATCGCACACAGACTTTCCACGATCACAGGTGCCGATCAGATCCTTCTGATTCAGGACGGAACGCTTGCGGCAAGCGGTACCCACGAGGAATTATTGCAGAAGAGTGCGCTTTATAAGGAAATGTGGCAGGCACATCTGGGAGTAAAGGAGGAGAATCAGACATGTTAGAGACATTTCAGAAAATCTGGAAGTTTGCCGGGGATGAACGTGACAACATCAACAAGTCGATCGTGTTTTGTTTTATCAATGCCGTCTTCGGGATGTTTGAGATCGCGGCGGTCTATCTTGCCGTCCGGGCGCTGACCGGCGAGGGCAGCGGGGAAGGCATTGTGTGGAAAACGGTGCTTCTCATTGCAGCAGGAATCATCGGAAAAGCGGCGACGAAGACATTTTCCCAGCTGGAGCAGACCCACGCGGGTTATTTTATGGCGGGAAATAAGAGAATTGCAATCGGAAATCAGCTAAAGAGCGTGCCGATGGGCTATTTTAATGAGAACAGTCTGGGCGAAATTACCGGTGTCACAACGACAGTTCTCGAAAATGTGGAAACCATCGCGCCGATGGTGCTGGTCGGGCTTTTTGCGGGGATGATCAACACGATCGTCTTTAACGTGATGGTGCTCGTCTATGACTGGCGCGCGGGACTGCTAGTGGTGGCAGGGACGTTTGTGTATCTGCTGATCGTGTCTAAGATGGAGAAAAAATCCAGGGTGTCGGCGCCGAAGCGGCAGGAATCCGAGGCGAAACTTGTCGCAGCCGTCTTAGAGCAGGTACAGGGAATGAGTGTGATCAAGTCCTTTAACCTCGTCGGAAGAGGCGACAGACGAATACAGGAGGCGCTCGAGTATAACCGGAGCAGCAATCTGGAACTGGAACAGCTTTTTACACCGTACACGATTGCGGAGGGGCTGGTGATTCAGCTTTTCAGTGTGCTTATGATGGTGGAGGCTGTGGTATTTTATCTGAATGGGACGCTGTCTATGACAGGTGCGCTGATGTTTACGATCCTGTCGTTTGTGATCTTTGCGCAGATCCAGACGGCGGGCAGCAGTCTGTCTGTCCTGCGTCTGGTCAGCAGTTCCATCGAGCAGGCGAACCGGATGGATGAGATCCCGCAGATGGATGAAAAGGGAAGTGACATCACGCCGGAGCATCATGAGATTGCGTTCCACGACGTGCATTTTTCCTATGAGAAAAAGGAGATCCTGAAGGGAATCAATCTGACGATTCCGGACAAAACGACGGCGGCGTTTATCGGACCGTCCGGTTCCGGCAAGACGACGCTGTGCAATCTGATCGCAAGATTCTGGGATGTGGATGGCGGAAGCATCACGGTGGGCGGAAGAGATGTGCGCGACTACACGCTCGAAGCGCTCATGAACCAGATCAGCATGGTATTTCAGAATGTGTATCTGTTTGCGGATACTATCGAGAACAATATCAAGTTCGGCAGACCGGAGGCAACGCACGAGGAGGTTGTGGCAGCGGCGAAGAAGGCGTGCTGCGACGAGTTCATTGAGGCGTTGCCGGACGGCTATCAGACGGTCATCGGTGAGGGTGGCGCATCGCTCTCCGGCGGGGAGAAGCAGCGCATCTCGATTGCAAGAGCCATGCTAAAGGACGCGCCGATCGTCATTCTGGACGAGGCGACGGCGAATGTCGATCCGGAGAACGAAGAACGCTTACAGCGGGCAATCGAGGAGCTGACCAGAGATAAGACGATCATCATGATCGCACACCGGCTGAAAACGGTACGTCATGCCGACCAGATTTTCGTGGTAAACGACGGTGGCATTGTACAGCGCGGAACGCATGAGGAACTCATCGGCCAGCCGGGAATCTATGCAGATTTCGTGTCGGGCAGAAAAGAAGCGGGAAGCTGGAAATTGTGATGCGCATATACAGGCGCACACCTGGTTCATTGTGGACAACCGAAAAAATCAGACTGTCTGTCCGAGGCAGGTGCGGATGTCGTCCCTGGCGTTGCTGATGGATTTTAAGTGGAACGTGTCTGTCAGGTACTGCAGGACATTCGGACTCAAAAAGGCGGGCAGAGTGGGACCGAGATAAATGTCATGGATGCCGAGACTTAACAGAGCGAGAAGATCAGCGACGGCTTTCTGTTCATACCAGGAAATAATCAGCGAGAGCGGAAGACCGTTGACATCCGTGCCAAATGCATCGGCGAGAGCAGTGGCAATGCGGATGGCAGAGTAGACATCGTTGCACTGTCCGATGTCGAGGAGCCTCGGAAGACCCGCCACCTCCCCGAAGTCCAGCTTGTTGAAGCGGTACTTGCCGCAGGCGAGGGTCATAATGAGGCAGTCCTGTGGAACCATCTCGGCGAATTCGGTGTAATAGTTGCGTCCGGGGCGCGCTCCGTCGCAGCCGCCGATGAGGAAGAAATGGCGCAGTTTTCCGGATTTTACGGCATCCACGATCGCATCAGCATAGCCCAGTGTGGCGTGGTGACCGAAGCCGACGAGGATTTCCTGTACGTCCTGGTCTTCGGGATAGCCGCCGAGTTCCAGTGCCTGCTCTATGATGGCGCTAAAATCCTTTTCGCCGTTCTCGTTTTTGCCAATGTGCTTCACACCGTCCCAGCCGACCACATTTGTGCTGTAGATGCGGTCTTTGTAGGAGTCGCGCGGGCGCATCAGGCAGTTGGTGGTCATGAGAATACAGCCGGGAAGATTGTCGAACTGTTTCTGCTGATCCTGCCAGGCACCGCCGAAATTCCCGGCGAGGTGCGGATATTTGTTCAGCCCCGGATAACCGTGACAGGGAAGCATCTCTCCGTGGGTGTAGATATGGATGCCGGTTCCCTCCGTCTGCTTTAAAAGCATTTCAAGGTCTTTTAAATCGTGCCCGGAGACGATGATAAACGGACCTTTTTTCAGGTGGACATTGACTTTTTGCGGGGCCGGGTTCTGATAGATGGTCGAGTTGGCTTCGTCCAGTTTTTTCATGACTTCGATTGCCATCTCACCGGTGCGCATGGTAAGGCGGATCAGTTCCTCGACCGACAGCCGGTCGTCCGTGAGGGCTTCCAGGGCGAGAATATAGAAATCATCCGCCTCATCGCTGTAATAGCCGAGCTCTCTCGCCTGATGCCCGTAGGCGCTGATGCCTTTGAGTCCGTAGAGAACGGTCTGACGCAGGGACCGGATGTCCGGATCGAGCGACTTGTCATACATGATACCGGCGATGGGCGCGTCGCGCAGCATCTCGGTTTTGGTCTGCGGAAGATCGTAGGTGGCGTGAAGCGTGGGCTGACTGGGAGCGCCTGCGTAAGCCCGGAGTTCTTCTTTGATGCGCTGGGATTCACGCAAAAGTTCGACATGTACTTCCGCGTCAAAATTAACGTTCGTAAGTGTGGTAAATAGCACATTTTCGATGAAGCTGACAACACTTTTATCCATAGGAGTGCCTTTTTCGATCAGAGGCCTGGCATAGCAGCTGATGCCCTTGATCTGAAAGATTAAAAGATCCTGCAGATTTGCGACTTCGGGAGTTTTTCCGCATACACCGAGCTTGGTGCAGCCTTTCTGGTTAGCAGTCTGCTCACACTGGTAGCAGAACATTTCGTAATCGAGTTCCATATTATTTCCCATGTTGATTTCTCCTATTTTTATTGATATACCGGGTAATCCGTATTGCGACAGGCACAGTATGTGCAGAATATGGAAAAAAGATGCGGCAGAGCCGGATATAATGAGAAAACTTATCAGCAACCCCGTTTTCATTTCAGATCGCAGTGCTATAATAAAAACAGGATTAGATATAACTAACCCCGAACATGCAACGATCAGAAAGGATGGCATTATGGGAAGATATTATCGATTATCAAAAAAGCTGACAGAGGATGAGAGCAGGGAAGTACAGCGGGAGATGAGAGAAATCGCTGACGTGGAGGATGTCTCGATCAAAGCGGACGAGCGGATGCTTTTTGTCGTCACAAAGGACGGACAGTTTTCGGATGTGATGAGCCGAGCAGTCAATATCTGCAGCCGCGTGGCAAACGGAGCGGAACTTTCATTCGCACGTTTTGCGGAGGCATAGATTCGGAAGAGAGCGTGCTGACAGACAATACGCGGACTTTTTAGTGTTCCTAACATCACCGCTTCACAGACAATATAAAACCGCGCGAACCGAAACTCGTTGGCATCTGCTATTGAAAATAAGGCAGATGCCAATTCAGACATCGGCTTCGCGCGGTTATGTTTTGTTCATTGGTGATGTAAGGAACACACAAAAGTCCTTAAATTGTCTGTCGGCCTGCGGACACACCCGCGGAGTGCTCAAAACTTGGAAAAACACGGATTATCGCAGATGTAAAAAGCGGCAGGGTTAGAAATTCCGTATTGTGCGATCCGAATTTCCCCGCCTGCTTCTATCCGGAATGCGATCGCACGCTCTCTGTGAATTTGAGAAACAATCTCAATAGCGGGGCGATTTCTCCCTTGCTTTCTTAACGGTTTCGTTCTAGAATGTGGTTGAATCATATCCTACCTTGCGACTAGGATATGAAAGATGTGTGGGAGCGTCGCAAAGAAAACCAAAAGGGCAGCGGAGGGAATCGTGAAAGAGGATTCCGGTTGCAGAAAACGCTTCAGAAACGGAGGCAGCTATGGCAGAGCAGATTTTACAGGTAGAAGGGCTTACGGCGCGCGTGGAGGACAAGGTGATCCTGCACGAGGTCGGGCTTACGATAAAAAAAGGAGAGACGCATGTGCTGATGGGACCGAACGGTGCGGGAAAGTCGACACTGGGGTATGTTCTGACCGGCAATCCCAAATACAGCGTCACAGAGGGAAAAATCCTTTTCAAGGGAAATGACATCACGGAGGAGGCGGCAGACAAGCGCGCCAAGGCGGGAATGTTCCTGTCGTTTCAGGAGCCGCTCGAGGTGCCGGGACTCTCCCTCGAGAGCTTTATCCGCAGTGCATTGAGCGAGCAGGGCAGAAATAAAATGCGTGTCTGGAATTTCAGAAAAGAATTAAAAGCGGCAATGGAAGTGCTGCACATGGATCCCTCCTACGCCGGGCGGGATTTAAACGTGGGATTTTCCGGCGGCGAGAAAAAGAAATCCGAGATCCTGCAGTTGATGATGCTAAAACCGGATCTTGCCATTTTAGACGAGACAGACTCCGGGCTGGACGTGGATGCGGTGCGGCTTGCGTCCGAGGGAATCCGCGAGTACCAGAAGGAGAATCCGGACGGCGCACTTTTAATCATCACGCACAGCACGCGCATCCTGGACGCGCTTCATGTGGACGCAACCCATATCATGGTGAACGGGCATATTGTGGCATCCGGGGATGCATCGCTGGTGGATAAGATCAACCGCGAAGGTTACGAGGAGTATGAGAAGCTGGCACAAAAAGGAGAGGATGAGCGGTGAAAGAGAAGACATACGTAGAAGACATTGACCGCAGCATATACGATGTGAAGGATGAGGAACGGGATGCTTACAAGGTCGATGAGGGACTGACCGAGGCGATCGTCGAGCAGATCTCCCGTGAAAAAAAGGATCCGCCGTGGATGGAACTGTTTCGGCTTCAGGCACTGCAGATTTACAATGAGATGCTGGTGCCGGACTGGGGACCGTCGATTGAGGGGCTGGATATGAGCCATATCGTGACGTATGTGCGGCCGAATACAAAGATGACGGCAAAGTGGTCGGATGTGCCGCAGGACATCAAGGACACCTTTGAGCGGCTCGGTATCCCACAGGCGGAGCGCAAGTCGCTGGCAGGTGTCGGGGCGCAGTATGACTCGGAGCTGGTGTATCACAATGTGCGGGAAGAAGTGGCAGCCCAGGGCGTGGTCTACACGGATATGGAGAGCGCGTTAAAGGGCGAATACGCGGATATGGTGCAAAGCCACTTTATGAAACTGGTCAAACCGAACGATCACAAATTTGCCGCACTGCACGGAGCAGTCTGGTCAGGCGGATCGTTTGTCTATGTGCCGCCGGGCGTGTCGGTGACGATTCCGCTGCAGTCCTATTTCCGGCTCAATGCGCCGGGAGCAGGGCAGTTTGAACACACGCTCATCATCGTGGATAAGGGGGCGTATCTGCATTTTATCGAGGGCTGTTCCGCACCAAAATACAATGTGGCGAACCTCCATGCGGGCTGTGTGGAACTGTTTGTCGAGGAGGGCGCGACACTGCGCTATTCCACGATCGAGAACTGGTCGAAAAACATGTACAATCTGAACACCAAGCGGGCGCTGGTCAAGGAGGGGGGACGGATCGAGTGGGTGTCCGGCTCCTTCGGCTCCCATGTATCGTATCTCTATCCGATGAGTATCTTAAAGGGAAAAGGGGCGCACATGGAATTCACAGGCATCACGTTTGCCGGAAAAGGTCAGAATCTGGACACCGGGGCAAAGGTGGTGCATGCCGCACCGGATACCTCCTCGTACATGAACACCAAGTCGATCTCCAAGGACGGCGGTATCAGCACGTTCCGGAGTTCCGTGAGCATTACAAAGGAAGCCGCCGGCAGCAAATCGGCAGTTTCCTGTCAGTCGCTGATGCTCGATGACATCTCAAGATCGGATACGATTCCGGCGATGGACATCCGCACAGGAGACGCGGATGTGGGACATGAGGCTAAAATCGGCCGCATCAGCGACGACGCCGTATTCTATCTGATGTCCCGCGGCATCAGCGAGGAGGAAGCGCGGTCGATGATTGTCAGTGGTTTTGCAAGCAACGTGTCAAAGGAACTGCCGTTAGAGTATGCGGTGGAGATGAACAATCTGATTGATCTTGAGATGAAGGGCAGCATCGGGTAAAGGAGGAGCTTATGACAAAACAGAATCAGACGATCACAGTCAACCGGCTTCCTGCAAAGACCTGGAACTGGCTGAAAATGAATGAAACCGTGATTGGGATGCCGCGGATCGACGGCAGTATAGCGATAAAACAGAGTGTGGCAGAAGCAGGGCAGGCAGAGGATGAGCAGCTGCGGATGGCACAGCAGACGGATTGGGATAAAATCACAACCGGGATGGGCGAGGCGATGGATCAGCCGTCGGAGACAGAGGTGGCATGGGATACCGAGCTTTTGACGATTCCGGAACATGCAGACTGCGGCGAACCGTATGTGTACCGTTTTTCCTACCAAAGCGGGCAGCACGCCTATAACCGCCTGCATATCTATGCCGGAGCGCACAGCCGGGCAAAAGTAATCCTGCTCTGCGAAAGCGGGGAGACGGGCGGGATGATCTCCGCCATCCAGACGAAGGTATATGCCGGGGAGGGCGCGAAAGTAGAACTGTATGTGGTGCAGACGATGAATGCGGAAGCCGTCTGCCTGCATGATGTGGGTGTCTCGTGTGAAAAAGATGCCGCTGTGAAGGAAGTGCAGCTGGAACTGGGTGGCGCCGAGGTCTATACGGGAACACTGTTTGAACTTAGTGGAGAAGAGAGCACGGCAGAACTCGTAAGCGGATATCTGGGCACCGGCAGGCAGAAGATTGATATGAATTATGTCGCCAGACACCGCGGGAAAAAGACGAAGAGCAATATGCAGATATCGGGTATCTTAAAGAACGAGGCAAAGAAGCTGCTGCGCGGAACGATCGATTTTGTGCACGGCTGTGTGGGAGCTAAGGGAGACGAGAAGGAGGATGTGCTTCTTGTCGGTGACAATATGGTCAACCAGACCATCCCGTTAATCCTGTGCGCGGAGGAGGATGTGGAGGGCAATCACGGCGCTTCCATCGGTAAGCTCGACGAGAACATGCTCTTTTATGCCGCCACGAGAGGCATTCCCCCGGAGGAGGCACAGAGACTTCTGACACTGGCGAAGATCGAAGCGATAAACAGCCAGATCCCGTCAGAGGAGGTGCGCGGCGCTGTTGACACTTATCTGAAGGAGCAATGCATATGACAGATTATAAAAAAGATTTTCCGCTGCTTGCGGAAAGCGATATCGCTTACCTCGACAACGCGGCGACAGAACAGCGGCCGGCGTGCGTGCTCGATGCGGAGCGGGAATTCTATGAGCGCTGGAATGCCAATCCGCTGCGCGGGCTCTATGAGCTGGGCGTGGAGGCGACAGAGCAGTATGAGCATGCGAGAGAGCGCGTCGCACGGTTTGTACATGCGAAGAGTGAGAGAGAAATCATTTTTACCAGAAATACGACCGAGGGCATCAACCTGGTGGCGTACAGCTATGCGCTGCCCCGGTTAAAGCCTGGGGATGAGATTCTTGTCACGATCATGGAGCATCACAGCAACCTGCTTCCGTGGCAGATGGCGGCCAGACGAACCGGAGCCACGCTTAAATATCTGGAGTGTGAACCGGACGGCAGTTTTACGGAGGAGAAAATCTGTGATGCCGTCACACCGCACACAAAGCTTGCCGCGCTGACACTTGTCTCGAATGTGCTTGGACGGGCGACCCCGGCAGAAAAACTGATCGGGATGGTACACGAAAACGGCGGTGTGGTACTGGCGGATGCGGCACAGGCAGCGCCGCATATGCCGATCGATGTCACGGCACTTGACGTGGATTTTCTGGCATTTTCCGGACACAAGCTGATGGCGCCGATGGGGATCGGTGTGCTCTATGGAAAACAGGAACTTTTAGAGGAGATGCCGCCGTTTCTGACCGGCGGGGAGATGATTGACCGTGTGACGAGAGAGGGAGCCGTATTTGCCGAACTTCCCCATAAGTTTGAGGCAGGGACGGTCAATGCGGGAGGCGCGGTCGCGCTTGCCGCCGCGATCGATTATCTGGAATCCATCGGCTGGAAAGAAATCACGGAGCGCGAGGAGATGCTTACCGCCCAGCTGCTTGCCGGAATGAAAAAAATTCCGGGCGTGCATATTCTGGGAAGCGGGGACGAAAAGGAGCACTGCGGAATTGTGAGCTTTACCGTGGATGATGTACACCCGCATGATATTGCATCGATCTTAGATGAGGCGCATGTCGCGGTGCGGGCGGGACATCACTGCGCCCAGCCGCTGTTGGAATGGCTCGGCATTTCGTCCTGTGCCAGAGCGAGCGTGGCATTTTATAATACGCCAGAGGATGTCGGACGATTTCTGGATCAGCTGGCACAAGTCAGGAGGATGATGGGATATGAATAACCGGACATTTTATAATGAGGTGCTGACGGATCACAACCGCTATCCGGGGCACAAGGAGAAGCTTGCGGATGCAAATCTGGTGCTTGAGGGTGTGAATCCGAGCTGCGGGGATGATATTGTGCTGCAGCTGCGCGTGGAGGACGGCAGGATTGCGGAGGGAACCTTTACGGGCGACGGCTGCGCCATCTCACAGGCTTCCGTGGATATCATGCTGGATCTGGTCATCGGAAAGACCAAGGAAGAGGCCATGCACCTGGCGGATCTGTTCTTTCGGATGATTAAAGGGACGGTATCGGACGAGGAATTAGAAGAACTCGAGGAGGCATCGGCGCTTGTGGACATTTCACACATGCCGGCGCGTGTCAAATGTGCGGTACTCGGCTGGCACACGCTTACGGAGATGCTTGGGGACGAACCGGAAGAGAAATAGAAAAATATAGAAATAAAAGGAGTGGCAGGGATCGAGTAAATCTCTGCTGCTTTACGGGTTTTTGATGCCATCGGTTATTGCAGCCGGTATGAACCGGCATATAATAAAGAAAAAACGCAGCCATCCGGCGGAGGTATTAAAAACCGGGAGCAGGATGGAAAATGGCGGATAATGATGAAGTTTATCAATAACGAAAAAATACTGGAAAAATACAAAAAGCGGTACTATAATGCACAATAATGTAAAGAGCGAACAACATGTTCAGCAAAGGATGCACGGGATTGTGCATGGAATGGAGGATACATATGTTAAAATGTTTTGAGAAGATTGATTGGAAGAAGACAGGAATTTTTGCAGGCGGCGTATTATTTGGAACAGCCGGTATCAAGGTACTTTCCAGCAAGGATGCCAAGAAGGTTTACACAAGCTGTACCGCAGCTTTCTTAAGAGCAAAAGAGTGTGTGATGAACACCGTAAGCACCGTACAGGAGAATGCCGGAGACATCTATGCAGGCGCAAAGGAGATCAATGAGGAGCGTGCAGCCAAGGCTGAGGCAGAGGCATTTGCAGATGCAGAGGCAGAAGCAGCAGAGAAGACCGAGACTGCAGAGAACACCGAAGAATAAGATTTTGATAAGAGGCGAGTAAAGTGAAGTTTGCAATCAAGCATGAGATTAAGGGGCGGATGCGGATTCATGTGGCACAGTACCGCATGAGTTGTGCACAGGCGGATACGCTTCTGTATTTTTTACAAAATGATATACAGGTCTCAAGCGCCAAGGTGTATGAGCGTACGGGTGACGCAGTCATCTGTTATGACGGCAGCAGAGCGGAACTGATTGACAAGCTCAGACATTTTCACTATGAAGATGTGGAAGTGCCGAACGGGCTGATCGAGAATTCCGGAAGAGAGCTGAATGCAAGCTACCAGGAGAAGCTGATCGGCAGAGTGGTGAGACGCTATGCATCCAGGATTTTTCTGCCGTATCCCATCCGGGCGTGCTGGACGACGGTCAAGTCGTTCCGCTACATCTGGAAGGGCATAAAGACACTGGCGGCACGAAAGATCGAAGTACCGGTACTCGATGCGACGGCGATCGGAGTGTCTATTCTGCGCGGTGATACCGAGACGGCGGGATCGATCATGTTCCTGCTTGGCATCGGTGAGCTGTTAGAAGAGTGGACGCACAAGAAGTCCGTTGGCGACCTTGCGCGCACCATGTCCTTGAATGTCGGCAAAGTATGGCTGAAGAAGGACGGCGTGGAGGTTCTTGTCGGCGCGAAGGAAGTCCGTGAGGGTGACGAGGTGGTTGTCCATATGGGCAATGTGATCCCGTTTGACGGCGTCGTGACAGACGGCGAGGCGATGGTCAACCAGGCATCCTTAACCGGAGAATCCGAGCCGGTACGCCGGATCAGTGAGAATTATGTCTATGCAGGAACCGTAGTCGAGGAAGGGGAGCTTACCATTCTCGTGAAAGCGGTAGGCGGCTCCAGCCGCTACGACAAGGTTGTGCAGATGATCGAGGAATCCCAGAAGTTAAAGTCCGGGCTTGAGAGCCGGGCAGAGCATCTGGCGGATCGTCTGGTACCGTATTCCCTCGGCGGCACAGCGCTCACTTACCTTCTGACCCGGAATGCGACAAGGGCGCTGTCGATTCTGATGGTGGATTTCTCCTGCGCATTAAAGCTTGCCATGCCGATTTCCGTATTGTCAGCGATCCGTGAGGCTGGCTTTTACAATATGACGGTCAAGGGTGGAAAATATTTAGAGGCAATGGCTGAGGCTGATACGATCGTCTTTGATAAGACCGGCACACTGACCAAGGCAAAGCCGACCGTGGCAAAAGTGGTTTCCTTTAACGGGGACAGCCCGGATGAGCTTCTTAGGATTGCAGCCTGCATGGAGGAGCATTTCCCACATTCCATGGCAAAAGCGGTTGTTGCGGCAGCCAGGGAAAAAGGTCTGGATCATGAGGAGATGCATTCCAGGGTGGAGTATGTGGTGGCACATGGTATTTCCACAACGATCAACGGCAAGAAAGCCGTGATCGGAAGCTATCATTTTGTATTTGAGGATGAGGGAGCTGCCCTTCCTGCGGGCACAAAGGAACTGTTCGGGAGCCTGCCGGAGGAGTATTCCCATCTGTATCTGGCCATCGAGGGACAGCTTGCAGCCGTGATCTGCATTGAAGATCCGCTCCGCGAGGAGGCGGAGGCAGTCATCAATTCCCTGCGCCGCTCCGGTATCAGGAAGATCGTCATGATGACGGGAGACAGCGAGCGGACGGCAAGCGCCATTGCAAAGCGCGTCGGTGTGGACGAGTATTATTCCGAGGTGCTTCCGGAGGATAAAGCCGGTTTTGTCGAGCGTGAAAAGGCAGCCGGACGCAAGGTTATCATGGTTGGAGACGGCATCAACGATTCCCCGGCACTCTCTGCGGCGGATGTCGGCATCGCGATTTCGGACGGTGCGGAGATTGCGCGTGAGATCGCGGATATCATGGTAAGCTCGGATGATCTCTATCAGATCGTGACCTTAAAGCTGTTGAGCGACGGCCTGATGAAGCGGATTCGCAAGAATTACCGCGTGATTGTCGGATTCAATACCGGATTGATCCTGCTTGGAGTCGGCGGCATTTTACAGCCGACCACATCAGCGCTTCTGCATAACACCTCTACGCTGGTCATCAGCTTAAAGAGCATGCAGAATCTTTTGAGCTAACTGAATATGTATTTTAAAAAAGTCTTTACAGATTTGCCGCCGGCAGTAAATGCGGCAGAACTGTGAAGGCTTTTTTTGTTTATATCGTAAGAAATGTTTTACAAAAAAGAATATTTTAAGATCCATTCAGATATGTTTCCAATAATTTACAAATTTATTGATGACAAAATAAAAAATGTGTATAATAAAGGCAGATGTAAAAAGTTGGCAGATAATAGCATACAGAAAGAGAGTACCGGATATGAGAAAAAAATGGATCAGACTGATTGCAGCAGCTGTGGGAAGTTTTCTGCTTGCCGGCTGCGGTGCAGATACGCAGATTGATGATTATGCTACAAATGCCGGAGCGGAGAGCTTGCAGCAGACAGCGGGGACGGAGTCGGCAGCAACAACGACCGCGACGGAGGGAATCCCGAAGGACGAGATCAAGGTGGGAGTGCTCCATCTGTCAGACCCGGCAGAAGGAAGCGGATACACGTACACGCATGATCTGGGAATTCAGGGAATGCAGCAGAACCTCGGACTTTCCGACGATCAGATTGTGCGGAAAATCAATGTCCCAGATTCCGATGAGGATGCGACAAAGCAGGCGATTCAGGAATGTATCGACGAGGGCTGTAACATTATCTTTACGACCAGCTGGGGTTACATGGAGGCGACAGCGGAGATGGCGGAGAAATATCCGGATATTTATTTTTCCCATGGAACCGGTTATATGAGCAACGGCAGGAATTTCAATAACTATTTCGGCAGAATCTATCAGGCGCGCTACTTAAGCGGTATTGTGGCGGGAATGAATACCACGACGAACAAGATCGGTTATGTGGCTGCCATGGATAACAGCAACTCCGAGGTGACGGGCGGAATCGATGCGTTCGCGCTTGGAATCTATTCGGTCAATCCGGACGCAGAGGTTTACGTCAAGGTGACGAACAGCTGGTATGACCCGGAGGCGGAGGAGAATGCGGCAAAGACACTTCTCGATATGGACTGTGATGTGATCGCCCAGCATTGTGATACGGAGTATCCGCAGACACTGGCAGAGGAACGTGGCGTATACAGCATCGGGTACAATTCCGACATGAGCAAGAATGCACCGGATGCCTGCCTGTGCAGCGTGATCTGGAACTGGAGTGCCTACTATACCGCGGCAGTGCAGAGCTTAATTGACGGAACCTGGGACGGAAGCAACTATTACGGAGGCATGAACGAGAATTTGGTCGGTCTTACCAATCTGGCGGATTTCTGTGCGGAGGGCACACAGGAGAAGGTAGACGAGGCGAAGGAACAGATCCTTTCGGGACAGAATGGTGTATTTGACGGTGTGATCGAGACGAATACCGGAGAGACGGTCGGTGAGGCGGGCAAGACGCTCGACGATGCGACAATTACCGGCGGAATCAACTGGTATTTTAAGACGGTGAATGTTGTGGAATAAGCAACAAGAGGACGTAAAACGATATGCAGATACACAGACGAAATGGAGATTAGTATGAACATTAAGAAAAAGATTCTGGGGATTACAATTGCACCGGTTATTATATTGGGGTTGATTTCCATGTTTTTGACAACCACGATGGTGCGGAGCGCCATGCTGGAGGAGATTGAGGAAGCGCTTCGGGGAACGGCGGCAGCCACGCTCGCAGCCTACGATCAGAACACGGGAGATTACTTACAGACCAGTAACGGGGACATCTGGAAAGGCAGCTATAATATTTCAAAATCTGAGAGCCTCGTAGATCGTATCAAGGGCAATACCGGCATGGATGTCACATTTTTCTACGGAGACACCCGCATTATGACGTCGGCGGTCGATGCAAACGGCGACCGTATCTTATATTCCAAGGCCGGTGACCGGATTGTGGAAAAGGTGCTGCAGGGTGGGGAATCCTATTTCAGCCATGCAGTGTCGATCGACGGCACGTTGAACTATGGATATTTTATACCGGTATATCAGAACGGATCGACCGATGAGATTATCGGTATGATTTTTGTGGGAACGGACAAGCAGGAAAAAGACGCCGTGATCAACAAGATTCTGGGAACGATCAGCATGGCGGTGTGCGCCGTGATGATCCTATGCATTGCGATCGGCATGAAGCTTGCAACCTCGATGAGCCGCAATATCCGCAGCAGTATTGAGGTGGTAGGAAAAGTGGCGGACGGCGATCTGAATGTCTGGGTAGAAGACAAGCTGCTCGGAAGACACGACGAGATCGGCGATCTGTCCCGCGTGACGATCACGCTGCGGGATGCCATGAAGGCAACTATCCAGGAGATTTCACAGAATGCCAAACGCCTGCTCGATGCGTCCGAACTGCTCGGTACCGCGGCAGACCAGACGAACGGAACCATGGATCATGTGCGCATGGCAGTCAACCAGATTGTGGAGAATTCCACCGAACAGGCACAGAATTCCCAGAATACATCGGAACATATGCGCATTATGGGTGAGAATATTACGGAGACGTCGGCAGAGGTAGAACTGTTGGATGACAACGCAGCTTCCATGCAGCAGTCCAGTGAGAAGGCGGCAGAGACGCTCAACAATCTGCGGAACATCAATGTCGAGGTGGAACGCATTATCGGTGAAGTGCAGGAGCAGACGAACCGGACCAACGATTCGGTACAGAAGATCCATGAGGCAACCGCGTTTATCACGTCGATCGCGGAGGAGACGAACCTTCTCAGCCTGAATGCTTCGATTGAGGCGGCGAGAGCCGGAGAGAGCGGCAGAGGATTCGGCGTTGTGGCAGACCAGATCAAGAAGCTTTCCGAGCAGTCGAATGAGTCGAGCAAGGAGATCGAGGAGACCGCGAAGACACTCAGTGAGGATTCTGCAAAGGCGGTTGAGATTATGCAACAGATGCAGGAGATCATTATGAACCAGAGCGCGAGCATGCAGGATACGCAGAAGGTAGTGGAAGAGGTAATCGCGCAGATTGGCAGCTCCATGCAGAGTATCCGTCAGATCAAAGAAAGCACAGGACATCTGGAAAATTCCAGAAATGAAGTGCTGCAGGCGGTGAGTGAACTCTCAGAAATCGTGCAGGGCAATGTGGACAGCACGAAGAAGACATACGATGAGACGGAAGAGGTAGTGGATACTTTCAAGCAGGTGTATGTCAGTGCAGAGCAGCTCCGCGAGATCGCAGATGAGCTGGTCAGCAGTATTGATTACTTTAAGATGCAGTAAAACGAGGGGCAGCCCCATAAGCGGGCAGCCCCTTTTTGACTTGATAAGTAATATTATAAAGAGAAGATCATATCCTTCGATTTCAGATGGAATGCATCTGGAAATTCGGATCAAAAAATGCGGCATTTCTACCCCGTCGGTTTTTGCATCCGTGATGATCCGTGTTTTTCCAAGTTTTGAGCACTCCACGGGTGTGTCCGCAACCCGCAGACAATTTTAGGATTCTCGTGTGTCCCTTGCGGCACTGCTGAATAGAACATAACCGCGCGAAGCCGCTGTCTGAGTCGTCATCTGCCCTGTTTTGAATAGCTGATGACGACGAGTTCGGTTCGCGCGGTTTTATATTGTCTGTGAAGCAGTGCCGCTAGGGACGCTAGGGAATCCGCTCATTGTCTGCGGTTTGTCGGACACATTCCGTGGATTGTCAAAACGTGGAAGAGACACGGAATCCGATGCAAAAATCCGACAGGAAGAAATGTACGCATTTTTTTCAACGAATGTTCCAGCTACATTTCCATCTGAAATCGAAGGGCATGATCTGTTTTCCATTATAGTACTTACCACGTAAAAAGGGACTGACCGCTTTATGCGGCAGCCCCTTCTTTTATGATTCCTAGGCGGATTGTTCGCAGCAATTATGCCTGCGGACCAGCAGATACAAGTGCCTTACCGGCATCGTTGCCTTCGTATTTTGCGAAGTTCTTAACGAATCTTGCAGCCAGATCCTTAGCCTTTGTCTCCCAATCGGAAGCATTTGCGTAGGTATCACGCGGATCAAGGATTCCAGAATCAACACCCGGAAGCTCTGTCGGAACCTCGAAGTTGAAGTATGGAATCGTCTTGGTCGGAGCAGTCTTGATGGCGCCGTTTAAGATGGCATCGATGATACCACGGGTATCCTTAATGGAGATACGCTTGCCTGTGCCGTTCCATCCTGTGTTAACAAGATATGCCTTAGCACCGCTCTTCTCCATCTTCTTAACAAGCTCCTCAGCGTACTTGGTCGGATGCAGCTCAAGGAATGCCTGTCCGAAGCAAGCGGAGAAAGTAGGAGTCGGCTCAGTGATACCGCGCTCTGTACCAGCAAGCTTTGCTGTGAATCCAGACAGGAAGTAGTACTGTGTCTGCTCCGGTGTCAGGATAGATACTGGCGGAAGTACGCCGAATGCATCTGCGGACAGGAAGATAACGTTCTTTGCTGCCGGTGCAGAAGAGATCGGGCGAACAATGTTCTGAATGTGATCGATCGGGTAAGATACACGGGTGTTCTCGGTTACGCTCTTGTCTGCGAAATCGATCTTGCCGTTTGCATCCAGAGTAACGTTCTCAAGAAGTGCGTTACGTTTGATTGCATTGTAGATATCCGGCTCGGAATCCTTGTCAAGGTTGATAACCTTGGCATAGCATCCACCCTCGAAGTTGAATACGCCGTTGTCATCCCAGCCGTGCTCGTCATCACCGATCAGAAGACGCTTCGGGTCTGTGGAAAGTGTTGTCTTACCTGTACCGGAAAGACCGAAGAAGATAGCGGTATTCTCGCCGTTTAAGTCTGTGTTTGCAGAGCAGTGCATGGAAGCCATACCCTTGAGCGGAAGGAAGTAGTTCATCATGGAGAACATACCTTTCTTCATCTCTCCGCCGTACCAGGTGTTAACGATAACCTGCTCTTTGCTTGTGATGTTGAACATAACAGCAGTCTCGGAATTCAGACCTAACTCTTTGTAGTTCTCAACTTTTGCCTTGGAAGCGTTGTATACAACGAAATCCGGCTCAAAGTTCTCAAGCTCCTCAGCGGTTGGCTTGATGAACATGTTGGTTACAAAGTGTGCCTGCCAAGCTACCTCAACGATGAAACGGATAGCCATACGGGTATCTTTGTTTGCACCGCAGAATGCATCAACTACGAAAAGTCTCTTGTTGGAGAGCTCTTTGATAGCGATGTCCTTTACTGCATTCCAGGCTTCCTGGGTAGCAGGGTGGTTATCATTCTTATACTCATCGGAGGTCCACCATACAGTGTCCTTGGAGTTTTCATCTACAACGATGAATTTGTCTTTTGGAGAACGACCTGTATAGATACCGGTCATAACGTTCACTGCGCCCAGCTCGCTGACCTGTCCTTTTTCGTAGCCTTCCAGCTCCGGTTTGGTCTCCTCTTCAAATAACATCTCATAAGAAGGATTGTACACAACTTCTGTGGTTCCGGTAATACCGTACTTGCTTAAATCGATTGTTGCCATCTTATTAAACCTCTTTCCTTTCATATTTATATGGTAAACACCTGCGGATAGCAGGCTTTACGATATCTTTTCCGGGATGCTGGAATTTGCCAACTTCCCCTACCATAATTATACATAGTTAACTCATAAAATCAATAAAAAATTGTTAAAATTTTAGCAAATTCTGTATATAAATGGGAGAGGAAAAGAGGGGGAACCTGCGGAGGGAGGCGTTGACAGTACAGAAAGGATTCGGTATAATCCAAAAGAGTTCAAAACAGGAGTTTATCGGCAGAGATATGAAGTTCCATGGAAAAGAGAGGCCGCGGCAGACAGCCGTGGCTTTTGCACTGTAATATAGAAAGAAGTGGGTTTTAATTATGAGGTATCAGATCAGACACGCACGCGTCCAGTTCGGTGGGGATGTGATCCTGCAGGACGTCAATTTTGAGGTACACGACAGGGAGAAAATTGCGATTGTGGGGCGCAACGGCTGTGGAAAGACAACCCTGCTAAAGCTGATTGCCGGGGACATAGAGATGAGCAACCCAGACAGTGACGAGGAGTGCGGCATCACGATGGCGGGAGGACAGGAGATCGGTTTCCTGCGGCAGGTCAACTTTGTGGACGCGGAGGTGACCGTGGAGGACGAATTAAAAAAAGTTTTTGTACCGGTGTTTGCCTGTGAGGAGCGCATGAAAGAGCTGGAGGAGCAGATGAAGACGGCGGCAGAGACAAAGGAGACTGCGCCGGATGGGGCGCTCCTGCGCGAGTATGACAGATTGCAGAAGCAGATGGAGGCGATGCGGGGATATTCCTGGCGCAGGGATATGGAGACGATGTTCCAGCGGTTTGGATTTGCACTGGAGGATCTGCGGCGTCCGATCGGCAGTTTTTCCGGAGGGCAGCAGACGAAAGTGGCGTTTATAAAGCTGCTTCTGACGCGCCCGGATATCATGCTGCTCGACGAGCCGACGAACCATCTGGATCTGCCGACAATCGAGTGGCTGGAAAATTATCTGAAAGGCTACGACAAAGCGGTCGTGATCGTGTCGCATGACCGGATGTTTCTGGACAAGGTGGCGGATGTGACCTATGAGATCGAGTATCACGAGATGAAGCGCTATCCGGGAAACTACACGTATTTCATGCAGCGCAAGCAGGAGGATCTCATCAAGCAGGAGAAGGATTACGAGGAACAGCAGAAAGAGATCAAACGGCTGACGGACTGGATTGAAAAGTGGAAGAACACACCGACCAAGGTGGCGGCGACGCGCTCAAAACGCATGGCGATCGAGCACATGGTGAAGATTGAGAAGCCGAGACGCTTTGATACGCGCGCATTTCACGGGCGGTATACGCCGCGTATCGAGAGCTACACCAATGTGATTCAGGCAAAAGACCTCTCCATCGGCTATGATGCACCGCTGGCGGATGTGTCCTTTTTGTTGCAGAAAAAGGAGTGTCTGGCGGTCATCGGTGAGAACGGCAAGGGAAAATCTACATTATTAAAGACGCTGATCGGAGAACTGCCGGCACTTGGCGGCAGCTTCAAATTCGGGCAGAACGTGGAGTGGGGGTATTTTGACCAGCAGAAAGCGGTGATGGAGCAGGCACCGCCCCAGCAGACCGTGCTTGAGAATTTCTGGGCAGCGTATCCGGGGTACCTGCGCGAGGAGGTGCGCAGCGCGCTCGGCGGCTTTTTATTTTCCGGGGAGGATGTGGAGAAAAAAATGGGGCAGCTCTCCGGCGGGGAGAAGGTGCGTCTCGCACTGTGCAAAATGCTTCAGACCAGACCGAATCTTCTGATCCTGGATGAGCCGACGAACCATATGGACATCATCGGAAAAGAAGCGTTAGAGCAGATGCTGCGCGAGTACGAGGGCACGGTGCTGTTCGTGTCGCACGACCGCTATTTTATCAGCAGGATCGCCACGGGCATTCTGGAATTTTCCGGGGACACCGTGAGGCAGTATGCGATGAATTATGAGGAATACCTCGCAGAGAAGCAGAAGTGTGCAGGCGGCGTGGCAGCGAATGCGGGAAGTGCCGCAGGGCGGAACGCGGGAGGCACCGCAGAACGGAACGCGGGCAGCAAAGGAACAGGCGGCGTGGCAGCGGAAGCGGGAAATGCCGCAGGACGGAACGCGGGAAGTGCCGCGGGACAGGGAGCCGATGTGAGAGGAGCGGCGGATGCCGGCAGTGTTCCGACGCTCTCGGATGTTTTTGACAGGAAGGCCTATTACAATCCGGGCAAGGTGCGCTCCCGGCTGCAGCGCCAGAAGGAAAAGTATGAGCGGATGCTTGCGGAGAGCGAGGAGAAGCTGGCGGAGCTTCAGATGCAGATGTTAGATCCGGCGCTTGCGAGTGATTATCCGAAGCTGATGGAACTGCAGAGCGCTGTGGATGCGGAGGAAGCCAACCAGGACAGTCTGCTGGAGCGGATGCTTGAGACGGAGACAGAACTGGCGGAGTACGAAGAAGCATAGGAGATGAATGCAGTGTGTCTGAATACAAAGACAGCAGGGAGAAACGGGTTACGCTTCTTTTTCCATCCGCTTTAATTCCGGCAGCACTGTAGACAACATTGTTATAAAGCATAGACTTCCACCGATGACGTTTGATACCGGTTCTGCGGCAAAGACACCGTCTGTTCCCATGCCCAAAGCATAGGGAAGAAGATAGGTCAGCGGCACGACGATGAATACTTTGCGCAGCAGGGAGAAAAAGATGGCGTGCTTTTTCTTATTCAGGGATTTGAAGACGGTCTGTCCGATGTACTGCAGATCCATGAAAATAAATGCGGCAAAGTAAAGCTTTAATGAGGGAATGGCGTCAGCAACCAGTGCGGCATCCGAACTGAAAATGCCGATCAGCGCCCGCGGGGCAAGGATGATGCTGCTCCACATGACGGCGGTATAGAGCAGAATCAGGAGAGCGAGGGTCAGGATCGCTTTTCGCACGCGGTCCGGCCGTCTCGCACCGTAATTGTAACTTAAGATCGGCGAGGTTCCCTCATTGATCGCGTAGATCGGTGTTTCCACCATCTGCCGGACGCTTGAGATGATGGTCATGACGGAGATGTAGACGTCGCCGCCGGTTGCACCGAGGACATTGTTGCAGAAAATGGATACCAGACTGTTCGTGAGCTGCATGATAAATCCGGCGGTGCCGAGGCTTATAATGTTTTTTGCTTCGACCAGACTGGATTTCCACTCAGCCGGGCGCAGCAGCCGCACCTTATATTCCGCGCGCCGGTGTAGAAAGCGGATCACATAGAGCGCGGACAGCGTCTGGGAGAGAACGGTGGCAAGTGCGGCACCGGTGATTCCCAGATGAAAGACAAAAATAAAAAGCGGATCTAAGAGAAAATTGGTCACGGCACCGATGGCAACCGAGAGCATGCCGGCGACGGAGTACCCCTGCGCGTTGATAAAGGGGTTCATACCGGTGGCAATCATGGACGGCAGCGTGCCGAGCAGATAGATCATCAGGTAAGGATAGGCGTATGGCAGGGCGGCATCCGAGGCGCCGAACAGCTTAAGAATTGGCGCTGCAAACAGCAGGCCGGCTGCCATCAGCACCAGAGCACCGGCGCACAGCATGGTAAATGAGGTATTCATGATCTGACCGGCTTTTTTGGTATCTCCGCCGCCGCGGCTGATTGAGAAAAGCGGGGCGCCGCCGCTGCCGAAAAGATTGCTGAAGGCGGTGATGATGACAATGATTGGAAAACAGAGTCCGACGGCGCCGAGCGCTGTGGTGCCGACATCCGGGATGCGGGCAATATAGATCCGGTCTACAATATTGTAGAGCAGGCTTAAGAGCTGTGCGACCAGCATGGGAAGGGCGGCTCCTAAAATATTTCCGGTGATGGTTCCATGTTCAAAATCGATTCGTTTCATATGATAAACTTCCTTTATGTATCTGCGCGGATTTGTTGTTGCTTTACGCTGCAATCCAGTATACCATGATTTAGAACAGATGAAAAATATTGTTTGGATGAGAACTGATCAGACGGGAAGAGAGTGGAAACGGAGGATGGGACGGGGACCGGAAAAGTTACCGTGTACCCGGTGTTTTCCGGAATTGAACTATACTACAATGACATGCACATGGCGTACTGCAACAAGGAGCAGAAGACTGTGTATGGGACTGCCCTGTTTTCTTACTAATAAAAATAGAAAAACAGGGCAGTTTTTTGTGGAGGGAAAGGAGAGAGAGATGGATGTGGAGATAAAAAAGTGAATGCGATTGTGGCTCGCATGGAAGAAAGGATAACAGACACAAGTTTAATTGTGGAAAACAGGAACACCTGTGATGACAATTCTCCGACGGTACCGCTGACGGAGAAGCAGATTGCAGAATTACGTGCGTGTGCAGCAAAGTAGGTTCTGATGTGTCCAGGAGTGCGTTCTTTCTTTTTGCGTAGGAGTGTGCTATACTCGGTGACAAATGAGGTTTGATGAAAGGCTTGCTGCGCAAAGCGGGAGAGGAGCAAGATGTTATATTACCGGGAGATCAGCTTAAAAGATCAAAGAAAATGTCTTTTGAAAAATGCGGAACGGGCGGATGCGGTGGCGTTTCTGCATTATTTTACACAGGCACACGCGGAGACAGATTTTCTGACAACGTATGCGGACGAAGGGACGCACTCGGTGGAGGACATGGAAGAACGGCTTGCCGCGCAAAAGGCGAGCCGCACGGAGATTGAGATCTGTGCATTTGTGGATGGCATCCTCGTGGGATCGGCGGGAAACCATGCGCTTAGTACACGCGAGAAGCTAAGGCACCGCGCGGATTTCGGAATCAGTATCCTGCGGGAATACTGGGGACAGGGAATCGGCGCGGCGCTGACCGGCGCCTGCATTGACTGCGCGAAAGAAGCCGGATTCCGGCAGCTGGAACTTGAGGTGGTCGGTGAAAATGAGACCGCAGTGAGACTGTATAAGAAGTATGGGTTTATGGAATATGGAAGAAATCCGCGGGGCTTTCTGACACGCGACGGCAGATGGCAGGAACTCGTGCTGATGCGGTTGGAACTGGAAGATGCGGGTGCGCGGAAAAATGATGCGGGGAATGGAGAGAGCGATGTTTTTTAAGGAAGATACGACATTTAATGATATTCGGGATAAATCGCTGCAGCAGTGGCTGGATGAGATGGAGCAGCATGAGGACGTGGCGGTCCGGGGCGGTGTGAAGCTGACAAGAGAGTATGTGCAGTATTTGAAGGATGAGATCGGAAGACTCCGGCATGAGAATGAAGTGAAGAATGCATATCTGAAAAAGCTGCGGGAGAAGAAGTAGGAGGTACAGAACGTGCCGGAGAATACAAATATCATTTTCTTTGATGAATATAAAAAGCTGGATAAACTTTGTTCGGAAATGTACGGTAAAAACAGCGGCGGCGTTACCTGTTATCTGAATGATATGATAGCTGTTCCGGTCATGCAAAGAAACAGGATTCCGGAATGGAATCAGACATATGACAGGCTTAGAGAACTAAGACATATAAGGAATTAGATGGCACACGGGGAAGGTTCGTTTGAGGATTATCCCTGCAGTGAAGAAGATGTCTTATGGCTTTTTGAGTTCCGGAGTAAGATCATGCATATCTCGGATCCGCTGGCTGTATATCGAAGACAGAGGAAAGTATGCATGCAACCCGTGCAAAAGAAGATTCCCCGCGGGCTGTAGATCAATGGCAGACAGAGGAAAGTATGCATGCAACCCGCGCAAAAGAAGATTTTCTGTGGGCTGTAGATCAAAGCCAGACGGAGGGAAATATTGCAGACTATGAAAGAATGAAAATGGACAATGCAAAAGTGATCGACCAGGAAGAAAATGATTCTTTTGAGAAAAAACACAGCATGTTAAAGGAGATTGCCGTTTTCGGATTGATTGTGCTGATCGTTGCAGCTACCGTGTTGATCTTTGGCAAAGTTTATGTGGAATATTTTCTGCTTTCATAATTAGCGGAGTGAGGAAATAAATAAGCGGGTATCAGGAGAAAGAGGGTTAAAGCAATGAAATATCAGTCGGTTGCCATTCTTGGCGCAGGAGCAGTGGGTTCTTATGTCATGTGGGGGCTTGCCAAAAAGAAAGAGATTGATCTGTGCGTAGTCGCATCAGGAGAGCGGAAGGCGCGCTATGAGAGGGATGGCTTTGTCATTAACGGGCAGGTGTATCACCCTGCAGTCAGGACGCCGGAGGAGGCTGCCGGTGTCGATCTTTTAATTGTTGCCACCAAGTATCAGGCGCTTCGCCGGGCACTCGGCGATATTCGGACTGTAGTCGACGGACACACGACAGTGATGAGTCTGATGAACGGCGTGGACAGCGAGGAGATCATCGGAGAGGTCATTGATCCGTCCCGAATTGTCCATTCATTGATCAAGGTTGCCTCGGAGCGAAAAGGCAATCAGGTGGTATTCGATCCGGGGACGACCATCGGTATTATATATGGAGAGGCGAATCTTAGCAGAGGCACCGGACGCATTGAGGCGCTGAATGATCTTTTCGCGGATACAGGGCTGCACTACCGTGCAACAGACGTCATCCTCACGGAGATCTGGAGCAAATTCCGGCTCAACGTGCCGAACAACCAGGCACAGGCGATGGTGGGATGCGGGGTAGGCGCCTACCGTGACAGTGAGCATGTGGCATTTTTGCGGGATCGGCTGCGGGAAGAAGTGGACCGGATCGCGGAGAAAAAGGGGATTGATTTTGACAAGGCTGATACTTCATCCACCTTCGGCAGTAAGGTGCGGGATCGGGCGCGCTATTCCACGCTGCAGGATCTGGATGCGGGGCGGCACACGGAAGTGGACATGTTCGCCGGCACGGTGGTGCGCATGGGGCGTGAACTGGGAATTCCGACACCGTACAATGAGTTTACCTACCATATGATAAAGGCGCTGGAGGAGAAAAACGACGGGAAGTTCGATTATGAGTAGGGGATGGGGAAAATAGGATAAGAAGAATGACGGGAAGTCCGATGGGAAATGATCGGATTTCCCGTTTTTTATTTTATAGGAAAATGCGCCCTATGAAGTAAAAGGCTCCGCGGGAATCGCACTGTGGCGATGACAAAGGATGTCGCAAGAGGCAGGAGCGATCCGCCGCAGGGAAGGAATCCTGAAAGAGGATATGCCTTTTATGGGAAATACTAATTTTAGAAACATAAAATGTAGTTTGACGATGGTGTGGATATGGTATATGCTATATGTAGGTTTGTAGATATGAGATTGGATTGGTTTAGAGGATAAGAGAAAGATGTTAGCAGAGGCGCAGGTATTTGAAAATAATTCGATATATGTATATTTTTTGTCGTGTATTGTAATTTTTAGTTACCAGCATTTTACAAAGAGACAAAAGATATCATTGATTTATGCAACAACTATTGCAATGGAACTTATTTCAAAATATAGTTGGACACTTACATTAGTTATGCTGCTTATTTCGATGTTCATTTTGGAAGAGTACTTGTCTGATGATAAGGTAAAGTGCGAATTGCTTGGTAATGTCTGGTATAAAATGATTGATTTTACATATCAGTTTATTTTTATCGATGCGGGAATAGGTATTATCATAAATATAATTGTATCGGATGAGCGCCTTTGTGGTTTTTTGAGAGCAATACCGATAGATGGATTCTACGGTGTGAATATAGGTATTTTGCTGATTACAATTCACATGCTTAATACATCAAAATTTGGCTTATATGATTTTCAAACGATAAAGAGACATTTTGATCAATTCGATGGTAAGAAAATTATGTGGAATAGTCAAGAATTACAACGCAGATTTGATATTATGGTTGGATTAGAGGACAAATCTTATTTTGATAGAGAGAATTCATATAATTGGTTTTCTGTAGAATTCCTTAAATACAAGATTGAAACATATAGAGAGAATAGAGCATGGAAAAAGCATTTTAAAGCGAAGCGATCTTGGCGATACAATCTAAAATGTATATGGAGATTAATAAAGAGATTTAGATTAATAAGATACGTCATAAATAGATTTGTGGAGAAGTTCAGTGAATCTAAATGGTCGATAGATTATTTTTTTCGTCGATTAAAAATGAAGATTCGCGGATGTTCTACTTTGGAAATGCAACTTATACGTAATATTGGAATTGAAAAAGGTTATGATAAGTGCATTATTCGTAGAAAGATGTTTGAATTCGTATATACATATATCTTTTTTAATGGATTGAGAGACTATTATGAGAATACTCAGAATAGTAAACGTAGAGAATTTAAAAAATTTATTTTGTACGTTTATTTACATTCAATACGATTAAATATGTTTGGAAATGATTTTAAAACAATTGATAAGCTATTTAAAAAAGACCAGCGGGTAGAACAGTGGGATATTGATGAATTTTATGTCGCAATTCTTTCGCTGACAGGTGCTCCGGTTACACCGAAGAGAATGGTGTTATATCCTCAAGTTGTTAATGAAATAGGAATTGATTTGAATAGAGCTTTGGCGTGGCGGAATATGATAAAGGATTTTCGTATTACAGAGATAGAAAAGAATGAAATTGATGAGACAAAAGTAAAACGTGTCTTTTATGTTATACAAGGAAAGATTTTGCCTTATATAAAAGATGGCACATTCTATGGACCGAATGATGGAAGAAACGACTGGCCTAGTTATGGAGGGGAGAATTGTTGGGATTTTGCAAGGAAAGTGTATCGGCATATATGGTGTGATAGCTTTTCTAATAGAACAGGTACAGATGATGATATGATGCGTATATATCATTCATTAGAAGAACGTACTATTACACCAGAGAATTGTAGGAAATACCTTGGTAGTGCTGAGCCAGGAGCGGTTATTAGGATATGTGATGAGATTAAGGGAAATGATAGAATGGGAAAAAATAAGCATTCTCAGATTCTTTTGTCTCGTGATGAAAATGGGGCCGCTATATATGAAAGTAATGATTACAAAACAAGTATACAATATTATACATGGAATGAGTATGCTGAACACTATGGACAATATAAATATTTTAAATATATCAAGTGGCCAAATTTACAAAAATAAAAGTTAGTTTAGCATAATTTTTAATACTTCGGGCGAATTTCGCCTTGAAGTAACTGTAAAATTATGAACTCTTAGTGAAAGAAACATTTGGCAAAAAGACGATATGAAGTATAAAAACTTCCGATGCAAAGTTATTCCTTATAAAATTGCAGCAGGAAGATGGATGGGAAAAGCTATAGTTCTATTTATACCATCCGGGGAGTGCTGCGACCAGCTTTTCAGATGGCAGTGGATGATGACATTCTAGTAAAGAATCCATTCGGATTTCAGCTTGCCGGAGTATTGGTAAATGACGCAGTCACAAGAGAGGCAATTACAAAAGACCAGATGAGAAAGTTTCTTAAATTTGTGCATGACGATGTGGTGTACTGCAAATACTATGAAGTGGTGTACATACTCTTTCATACAGGAATGCGAATATCGGAATTTTGCGGACTGACGCTGAAAGACATTGATTTTGAGAATAGAACCGTGAATATCGCCCACCAGTTACAGAGGACATCGGATATGTGATACATCATAGAAACCACAAGGACAGATGTCGGAACAAGAATATTGCCGATTACAGAGGATGTGGCAGATGTTTCAGGCAATCATCGAAGACAGAGATGCACCGGAAGTGGAGAAATCCATAGATAGATATAGCGGATTTCTATTTTACGATGATAATGGAATGCCACTTGTGGCAATACATTGGCAGCACCGATTCAATCATATGGTTGGCAGATACAATGATATCTACCGAGTACAGATGCCAAACATTACACCACATATATGCAAGCACACGTATTGTTCGAATATGGCAAAATCGGGAATGAATCCAAAGACGTTACAGTACGTCATGGAGCATTCGGATATATCGGTCACAATAAATGTGTACACGAATATCGGATTCGATGATGCTGAGGAAGAATTGAAGCGGATGGAAGAGTTTAGAAAGGCACCGGCGGAGGTTGGACAAAAGAAGGAAAAGCCAATGTCGCAGAAGATGTTTAAGGTAGTGTAGTTAGGCTGCATGGTAGAAACGCTCTGGGGTTACTTGCGTTTTTATGGAGAAATAACGGATGTGACGATATAATATATTATATGTGGAAAAAGCAACTGATAGTTGCGTGTTGAGCAAGAGTTGGTTGGTAGATTTTTTTCTCATGATTTACTATACTTGAATTAACAAACCAAGGAGGTATTCAGGATGGTGTTTTCGGAGCAGTTAAGTAAATTGAGAAAAGAAGCAAATATGACGCAGGAAGATTTGGCTGAAAAATGCGATATTTCAAGGCAGGCAGTTGCTAAATGGGAGAGTGGAGAAAGCCTTCCTGATATATATAAAATATCACAAATAGCAAAGTTGTTTGAGGTATCTTTAGAGGAACTTATTTGGGGCGAATGTCAGCAAGAGACGCAGAGGGATATAGCGAAAAAGATATATGTTTTATTTGCCAAAAACATGGAGAATTTAAGAACTTGTTTGATTTGTGGCAACCTTCAGTCAGATAAAGAGTTAGCCACGCTGTTAAGAGCTGAAATTAAGAAATCTCGTCTGGTATTTTCAAAGAAAGTAGTAGATGAATTGTTGGATTTGACGATTGATTTTGCATATTCAACTGTTTATATGATGGGAAGAGAGGAATATAAAGAACTGTTTGCCGGAGAGAAATATGATCGCCGTCAAAAGCAAATATATTGCGATGTTATTATTCCGCAGAGGTATGATAGGATTGAAGAGATATTGGGGGTATATTTGGAATTACCATGATACATAAGTAAAATATAATGACTGAAGGTGTGGTTTATGACTTTTGATGAATATAGAACCAATTACTGGAGAATGTTTTTGGCGTTGGAAAAGGAACTTGTAGAGACGTTAGATTATGTTGAATTAAATACCAATAACTATGCAACGACTTCTATTGTTTTTTCTAAATTATTATTGAGCATAGGTGCTGAAATTGATAATGTATTTAGAGAGTGTTCTGGATTAACAGGAAGAAGCAACATTGAACACTATTATAAGTCTATAACTAAAACTTCCCACACCATATTGGTACGTTGATCCAAGAATATCCCAAAGTTTGTGTAAACCTCCAAACTGATGTAAGATAAAATTACTCAGTTT
>ERZ779895.109-NODE-109-length-127906-cov-17.083527_pt1 | contig 127906 bp, 126 predicted proteins | sample MGYA00511093_ERZ779895 | MGnify/ENA primary metagenome ERZ779895 (study PRJEB29588, sample SAMEA2142970) | human gut metagenome | biome: human gut; feature: human-associated habitat; material: faeces | place: Denmark | collected 2008/2010 ... | reverse complement strand
AACTTGGAAAGACATGGATCATCACGGATGCCAGCTGCGGCATGGTTAGAAATACCAGATTTTGCGGTCAGATTTGCCGCCGCATGTTTATCTGGAACTTTTAAGTATCTATTTCTAATAATATTACTTATCACCCAAAAGATGTCTATGCTTATTGCTGCAGTTCCATCCTATTATTTTTCCATATTCGCAAACTTTGTGTACTGCGGCAGCCATACCAGATTGACGGTTCCGATCGGACCATTTCTCTGCTTGGCTATGATGATCTCTGAGATTCCCTTCATATCGGAATCATGGTTGTAATAATCATCGCGGTAAATGAACATTACCACATCGGCATCCTGCTCGATGGCTCCGGACTCACGCAGATCGGAGAGCATCGGGCGGTGATCCGGCCGCTGCTCCACGGCTCGCGAGAGCTGGGAGAGTGCAATCACCGGCACGGAAAGCTCTCTTGCGAGCGCCTTGAGGGATCGGGAAATATCCGAAATCTCCTGCTGACGGGAGTCTGTTGACTTCCCGGAACCGGACATGAGCTGCAGGTAGTCGATGATGACCAGCTTCAGATCATGCTCTAATTTATATTTTCTGCACTTGCTTCGCATCTCGGAGATCGAGATACCCGGCGTATCATCGATGATCAGCTCGGAATTACCGATGGTTCCGGCTCCCTCGATCAGCTTCTCCCAGTCTGCATCCGAGAGATTACCAGTACGGAGCGCCTGCGCATCCACTCTGGACTCCAGAGAAAACAGACGGTTGACAAGCTGCTCCTTGGACATCTCGAGCGAAAAGATGGCGGTACACATATTTTCGTGAAATGCCACATACTGTGCAATGTTTAGTACAAACGCCGTCTTACCCATAGACGGACGCGCTGCAATCAGGATCAGATCGGACGGCTGCAGACCAGCGGTGCGATAATCCAGATCAATAAATCCGGTCGGTATTCCGGTAACCGTTCCTGAAGTCTTTGCCGCGTTCTCGATCTTCTCGAGGGCATTCATAACGACCTGCCGGATCGGCACGTAGTCGCCGCCTCCGCCGCGGGTGGAGAGAAGGTCGAATACCTTCTTCTCGGTGATATCCATGACTGTCTCGACGCTTTCCTTGCCGACATAACACTCATTCTCGATCTCTTCATTCAGCTTGATGAGCTTTCTGCGCATCGAGTTGTCCTTGACGATCTGTGCATAATACTTCACATTCGCCGAAGTCGGTACTGCCGTCACCAGATCCCGCACAAACTCCAGACTCGCAATCTCCGGCGGAACATCTTTTTCCTTAAGCTTGTTCTGCAGTGTCACCAGATCCACAGGGAGACCCTTGTTGTACAGTTCAATCATCGTATCAAACAAAATCCCGTACTGCGTGTGGTAGAAGTCCTCGCTGATGAGCATCTCCATCGCTGTCACGATGGCATCCTTATCCATAATCATGGAACCGATCACGGACTGCTCTGCCTCAAGACTGTTGGGCATAATCCGCTTTACCAGTGCCTCTTCCATGAAATAAACCTCCTGCTACTCTTCTACAACATGAACGGTAAATGTTCCCGTTACCTTCGGATGAAGCCTGATGGCAACCTCTGTCATGCCGAAGCTTCTGATCGGCTCCGGAAGCTGCATCTTCTTCTTGTCGAGCTCCATGCCGAGCTGCTCCTTTGCCGCTGCCGCGATCTCCTTCGTGGAAACAGATCCGAAGGTACGTCCACCCTCGCCGGCTTTCATCTTGACCGTAATTTTCTTATCCTTTAATTCCTCCGCAAGCGCAAGCGCCGCCTCGTAATTCTCCTGTGCAACCTTGTCTGCGTGCTGGTTCTGCAATTTCAGATCATTGAGGTTCTTCGGTGTCGCCTCAAGTCCCAGCTTTTTCGGGAAAATCGCATTTCTCGCATACCCGTCACTGACGTTCACCACGTCGCCTTTTTTTCCTAATGCCTTTACATCCTGCAATAAAATTACTTTCATATGATCCTCATTTCCGCGCATTCTGCTGCGCTTATCTTGTATTTCCCAAATCGTATTATTCCTCGATGTCGCCTTCTTTTAACATCTCGTCGATCGTATCCTGAATGATGTGCTTTGCCTGCAGCACCGAGCAGTCTGTCAACTGCGCGCCCGCCACATTCAGATGACCGCCGCCGCCGAGCCGCTCCATGATGAGCTGCACATTGATCTCGTCAATCGACCGTGAGCTGACATAAATCTTGCCCTGATATTCGGTCAGCACAAACGATGCCTTGATACCGACGATATTTAACAGCTCGTTTGCCGCCTGTGCGCCCACAATCGTCGGGCTCTCCACATTATCCGCCGGGCACACGGAGATCGCAAATGCACCGCGGTAAACCTCCGCGTGGCGTACCGCCTCCGCTCTTGCCTTGTAGGCCGCCATGTCGTTGCGCAGCATCTTGCGCACGCGCGTCACTTCGGCTCCGGCTCTTCTCAGATATGCCGCCGCCTCGAAGGTGCGCACACCTGTCTTGGTCATAAAGTTGTTCGTGTCGATCAGAATACCAGCGTAGATACAGTCTGCCTCATGCGGCTCCAGCTTGATATTCTCGGAAAAATACTGCAGCACCTCCGCGATCATCTCGCAGGCGCTCGACGCATACGGCTCTACATAGGAAAGCACCGGATTCTCGATGACCTCGCTGCTCTGTCTGTGATGGTCAAACACGCACACCGTATCCGTGCGTTTTAACAGCTCCGGACACTCTGTATAACTCGGCCGGTTCACATCCACAACCATCACGAGCGTATCGCGGTTCGTCAGAAGAATTGCTTCCTCGCTCTTGATAAAGAGATCCGCCGGATAGCCTTTTTCCTCGGAAAATCCTTCCACAAGCGGACGCAGGGAAGATGTCACCTCATTTAAAACAATCTGCGCCTTTTTGCCGAGCACTCTGGCTGCGCAGTACACGCCGATCGCAGCACCGAGGGAATCCACATCGCTGATGCTGTGTCCCATGATAATCACATGCTCGCGGCTCTCAATCACCTCCCGCAGCGCATGTGCCTTGACTCTCGCCTTCACGCGGTTGTTGCGCTCCACCTGCTTGTTGGTCTTGCCGCCGTAATAAGTCACATCCTCGTTGTCGCGGACAACCACCTGGTCGCCGCCGCGTCCGAGTGCAAGATCAATCGCCATTCTGGCGTACTCGTAATTCTTGGTGTAGGAATCGCCGCCGACGCCGATACCGATGCTGAGCGTCACTGCCATCTCATTGCCGACTTTTACCGTCTTGACGTCCTCAATGATGCTGAAACGATCCTCCCGGAGCTTTCCGAGATATTGATTCTTAAAGACAACAAAATACTTGTCATTCTCGATCTTTCTGACGAGTGCATCAATCTCTGTAAAGTATTTGTTCACCTTCCGGTCAATTAACGCTACGAGCAGTGACCGCTTGACGTCCTCGATACTGTCGAGCGCCTCGTCATAATTGTCGATGTATACAAGCCCCGCCACCAGACGCTGTTCCTCGTTCTCGCGGATGTAGCGGTTCAACTCTGTCTCATCAAACAGGTACATCGCCGTCAGATATTCATTGCTCTCATCGAGCGATACGATCGTGCTGTCGTGTGTCATGGTGTCAAAATAAATGCGCTTTAACGCCACACGGTAATACCGGTCATTGTATGTCAGATTGATCGACTCCACCGGCTCGCTCCGCTGCAGCAGCTCCTTGGTCAGCGTCGGGAATACCGTCATGACCGACTTATGATACTTCTTGTCTTTTCCTGTGACCTCCGTAAACTGCTCATTCACCCACAGAAACTTTGCATTATAATCAACCAGTGCATACGGGATTTCAAACTCATTTAAGAGCTGTTTCTGCACGAGACCGTACTGCGTCGCAAAATTGATCAGCTCATCGATCAGAAGCGGCTTATTGCGCAGATAAGCGATCAGCATGATCACAAAATAGAGCAGTACAAACCCAGAAAAAAGCACTCCCGAAGAAGTGTCTTCCATATACACAAACACATTGATGATAATCAGAAGCATTGTAAGCAGCAGCGGCAGATACAAATATGTACGAAGCTTTCCTTTAATCTTTACGTTACTTTTTCTCACAAGCAAGCCTCCATCATTCTATACAAAAACACTATCATACCGTGCATTATACCATTTTGACCGCCCAATATAAAGCCTTTTTTGCCCGAAAAAAGACTGCCCACAACAAGTTGGACAGTCCAAAATTTCAGCCGCTATATCTAGTTGGTTTGCGCTTTATCTAGTTGCCTTGCGCTTCGCTTCCGCCATCTTCCGCCGGCGCGAGCGTCATATAATTCCCCTTATCCATATCGTCGATAAAGTTGTTGGAGATGATCTGGGTGCCGTCCTGCGGCTCCACCTCATCCACAACCTCACTCAGATCTGTCTGGTATCCTCCATTCGGATTATAATGGCAGATACGGTATCCATCTTCCGCTCCACGACCGTATTCCTGGTAAATAATATCATGCCAGCCGTTCGTCATGCGCTCACTAACCGTCACCGGCGTGTGGATTCCCTCAAACGACTCGATCACCTGGAACGTTCCGTCTGCCTGTTCCGATAAGATCAGCGCCGGATCACCGAACGATACCTTTGTATACTCACCGACCACGACAACGAAAATTTCATCTGTTCCATCCTCATTCAGATCAATATGATTATAGTAATACCGGGTCTTGCTCTGCTCTTCGTCCGGAACCTGATAATAAGAGATCAGAAACTCCGCCAGTGCCGGATCCGGCGTCTCCTCCGCGTACTGCGAGACCACTGTCGCCACATCCTCCGCATCCTCCGCCGCAAGGAAATGCTCTTCCAGCACCTGCTCAAGCGTCTGCTCCGTCTGTTCCACCTGCTCGGTCTGCACCGTCTGCTCTGCCTCTGCGCCATCTCCGCCGCATCCTGCCAGCATCAGAACCATTGTCAGCATGACTGTCGTTTTGTACCAGTGTCCTCTCATCCGCGTTCCCACTCCTCTGCACCTCTTGCTCTTACACATACCCATAATATTATATGATTCTTGTCTCATTTCCAAGCCCATTTTTCTATTCTTAAGGAAAGTTTTAGAATCAGCGACATTACGAAAATGCAATCACCTAAAAAAAGACCAGCAATCGGAAGGATTGTTGGTCTTTTTACTTATCAGCTTATTCGCTGCGATTAAGTAAAACTTATTCGCTGCGATTATGCGAAGCTTATTCGCTGCGACTAAGTGAAACTTATTCGCATACGTACGGCATCAATGCCACGTGACGTGCTCTCTTGATCGCTACAGTGAGCGCTCTCTGATGCTTTGCACAGTTGCCTGTGATACGGCGAGGAAGAATCTTTCCTCTCTCAGAGATGTATCTCTTTAACTTGTTGGTATCCTTGTAATCGATCACATTGTCCTTACCACAGAATACACAAACTTTTTTTCTTCTATGCATCGGGCGTCTCTTCATTGGAGCGCCTTCTTTGTCTGCTGCCTTATTGAAAGCCATGATAATTACCTCCTGTTATTATCGTCCATTAGTTAAATGGTAACTCTTCATCAATTCCGTCCGGAATATTCATGAAGCCATCACCCGCTGCACTGCTCGGTGACGGTCTGTCGGAAGGGGTAAAACCGGAATTATCTCCGCCGCCGGAAGCATTCTTGCTCTCTGCGAACTCTACATTCTCAGCAACAACGTCCGTCGTATATACACGCTGTCCGTCCTTGTTGGTGTAGCTTCCGGTCTGAATACGTCCCTCCAGAACGAATTTAGTTCCCTTACGTCCGAATCTCTCCAGAAACTCTGCAGTTCTGCCAAATGCAACGCAGTTGATAAAATCTGCTGTCTGCTCGTCCCCGTCACGACGGAAACGGCGGTCTACCGCAAGCGAAAATCTTGCGATGGCAGTGGAGTTCTCACCCTGTGAGTAACGCACCTCTGCATCTCTGGTCAGTCTTCCCATAAGAATCACTTTGTTCATATACGATTCCTCTCTTCCCTCAAACAAACGTTATCAGTTCAAAGAATCTCTTATTTCTCGTCTTTTCTCACAACTAAGAAACGAAGTACGTTGTCCATGATACGAACATCCTGCTCAACTTCTGCTGGAACAGTCGGCTCTGCATCGAACTGAATGAAGTAGTAATAAGCTTCGCTCATCTTCTGAACTTCGTAAGCTAACTTCTTCTTACCCCAGTCCTCTACTTCTGTTACAGTACCGCCGGCACGAGTGATGTACTCTTTTGCCTTCTCTACTGTAGCTGTTCTCGCATCGTCTTCGATCTTTGCACTGACAACGAGTGCTAACTCATACTTATTCATGCGAATTTCCTCCTTTTGGTCTCTGGCCCACGTTTTCATTACATGAGCAAGGAATAATTATTATATCACGAGCATCTACTATAACACGTTTTCTCTGTAATTACAAGTGCTTTCTTGAAAAAAGCGCAAAAAACTGCGCAGCGAGCCTATTCCGTCTCCCCCGCCTTGCGCAGCCCTCTGGTATTTTTCTCCACAAGCTTTCTCGCAATCATGATCTGATGCCCGCAACCCGTACATTTCAGGCGGAAATCCGCGCCGACACGCAGAATCTCCCACTCACTGCTGCCGCACGGATGCTGCTTTTTCAGCTTTACGATGTCTCCCACTTCATAATGGTACTGGTTCATGGTCTTCCTCACTTTCCTGATGTAGTGATAGTGTAGCATGTTTCGCTCCGCTGCGGTAGGAAAAATTTTCATTCACTTAGCGCCGTCTACACCTCAATCTGCCCGAACACATCGCCGAGTCCCGCCTGGATCAGCAGATCTGCCCTCGCGTCCATCGGCGTCGTCGATTTGTTGATTAACACCAGTTTATTTCCCCGGTAATAATCGATCAGACCGGCTGCCGGATATACCGCAAGCGATGTTCCACCGATAATCAGCATATCCGCATGGCTGATATAAAATACCGCATCCTCCAGCGTCTGCTGGTCCAGTCCTTCCTCATAGAGTACCACATCCGGCTTGATCGTACCGCCGCAGGCATCGCACAGAGGTACTTTTCCCGGATAATCCCTCACATACTCCGCATCAAATCCCTTGCCGCACTTCCTGCAGTAATTACGGTGCACGCTGCCGTGCAGTTCAAGCACGCGCTTACTTCCCGCCAGCTGATGCAGACCGTCAATATTCTGCGTCACGACGGCTTTTACTTTTCCGGCCGCCTCAAGCTCCGCCAGCTTTTTATGCGTGATGTTCGGTTCCGCGTCAAGGCAGAGCATTTTGTCCCGGTAAAAACGGTAAAACTCCTCCGGGTATTTTATATAAAAGGAATGGCTTAAAATCGTCTCCGGCGGATATTCATATTTCTGGTTGTAAAGACCATCCACACTGCGGAAATCAGGAATTCCGCTCTCCGTAGATACACCGGCTCCCCCGAAGAATACAATATTGTCCGACTCCTTCACCATCTGCAAAAATTGTTCGATATTCGTCATTGACTGGCGCCTCCCATCCCACTGCGATTTTCTCTATCATACACCAACCGCACGCCAAAATCTATTGGTATTCCGTCCGCAGATCCGGAAAACGTTCTCTAAAACGCAAACATCAGCTACAGCAGAACCCAGGTCTTTTAGATAAAGCAAAAAAACAGCAGTCATGCGACTGCTGCCTAAAAAGTTGCGGGAATAGGATTTGAACCTATGACCTTCGGGTTATGAGCCCGACGAGCTTCCAGACTGCTCCATCCCGCGCTATATGCAACCACCATTGCTTCCTGTATCACAATGTCCGTTGCTTGTTAACATAATGTATTATAACTCTTTCGTACCCACTTGTCAAATCCGCTTCCGCACCCTGCTTTTTCCTGCCTTACTCTATCATTATATGCAGAGCTGACATCCTATAGAACCGATTTTTTCATTTTTCTGTTTTCACAGACATTTTTGCAGAAAAAATCCTTCCCGGGCGCAGCCACAGCCGCCGGCTGCTCACATATATCCCGCCAGAATAATGCTTGCGACGGTTCCCGCAGTGGTTGCGATCAGCGCGCCCACCAGCGTGTAACGGCTTTTTTTGATCCCCGCCGCCATAAAATAGACCGACATCGTATAAAAGATCGTCTCCGTGCTGCTCATCATGATGGATGCCATCTTTCCCAACATCGAATCCGCGCCGTACTCCTTATATATATCCAAAAGAAGACCGGTCGCCGCAGAGGACGAGAACATTTTGACCACCGTGACCGGTATCAGCTCCGGCGGAAAACCCAGCCAGCCGATCCCCCGTCCTAGCAGCCCGGAAAAACACTCCAGAAAACCGGAAGCCCGCAGAATCCCGACCGCCACCATAAGCCCGATCAGTGTGGGCATGATTCCGATGACCGTCTGAAAGCCGTCCTTTGCCCCGTCTATGAATTCTTCATAGATATTCTGTCTGTTCAGAATTCCATAACCGACAATACCGAAAATGAGAAGCGGTATCATTATGTCCGATAGAAAAATCATTACGCCCATGATACATCCAGAATCTTCCGTTATTCTACTATATGGAATCCGAACGGTAAATATTCATATTCACGAACTTTCGGGCTGCGGCATGTCATGCTGCTCTTCCTCATCGTGATTCGTCAGCTTCTCATACTGATCCTGCGACATCGGCCTGCCAAAATAATAACCCTGAATATAGTCGCATCCGAGGTCATTTAAAAAATCCACCTGATGCTTTTCCTCCACACCTTCCGCAATCACCATCATGTCCAGAGATTCCGCCATCCGGATGACCGCCTCGATGATCTTTGCACCCTTTTCCGCGGTATTCCCCTTAGAGAAGAACTTCATGTCGATCTTTAACACATCAAGATCCACGTCCTTTAAAATGTTTAAGGAGGAGTAACCGCTCCCAAAGTCATCCATCAGAATCGTAAATCCGGCGTCATGCAGATAATTCACCGCTCTCTGGATCAGTTCCGCATCCTCGGAAAAGACGCTCTCCGTCAGTTCCAGGTTCAGATAATGCGGAGGAATATGATAGCGGTGGATGAGGTCAATCAGGGAATCCATAAAATCCGGGTTATAGAGGTTGACTCTGGATACGTTGACCGAAATTGGCGCCGGATTCCTTCCCTGGGAAAGCTCACTGTCTATGAACTGGCAGACTTTCTCCCACACGTAATAGTCCAACTTCGTGATAAAGCCGTTGCGCTCAAAGATCGGTATAAATTCGTTCGGAAGCACGATCTCACCGCTCGGCTTCTTCCAGCGCACCAGTGCCTCCGCTCCGTACGGAGCCATCTTTTTCAGCTGGTACTTCGGCTGGAAATAGACGATAAACTGCTGCTCTGCCAGCGCGGCATCCATCTCGTCAATGATATGCTGTTCGCGGAGCACTTTCTGTCCGATCTCCTCCGTATATAAAACATCGTGAACCATGTACTGACCCTTGCACTGTGCCGCCGCAATCTCAGCGTTGTCGTGCATCGCCGCCACTTCCATATCCGGATCGTCCACCAGATAAATGCCCGCGCAGGTCTCCAGATAATAATGTACGGAATGTTTCCGGATCTCTGCCCGGATTCCTTCCAGTATGTGATAGATCGCCGCACCATCTTCGTAGGGGACACACATTCCGAACACATCGCCGCCAAGGCGTCCGTATGTGCCTCTGCCGTAAGCTGTCATGACCTTGCGGATGGCTCCCGCCACAAAATGGATCAGCCGGTCTCCCTCTTTGGAGCCGTAGAGGGTATTGATAATCCGGAAACGGTCAATGTCAAAATGGATAAAAGCAAAATTCGCTCCCGCGCGCTGGTCTAAAAGTTCGCGGGTCGCCTGGTAGAACTTCTGCTGTCCGTAAATACCGGTAAGAAAATCATATTCCAGAAACCGCACCTTGCTTTTCTCGATGGCGTTTCCTGCGCGCAGTCTCATGATCCCGGGGCTGGATTTCTTCAAAACAAAATCCCATGCACCGAGCTCCAGACTCTTCTGCTCTCTCTCCGGGTCGTCTTCTGTCGTACACACCACAACCGGAAGATAGCTGTACTCCTTCCGCTTCCGATGCATCTCCAAAAATTCATAACCGTCCATCACAGGCATCATCAGATCCAGCATAATCAGCGAAATCTGCGCTCTTTTTCTGGAAAGAATCTCCAACGCCTGCTTTCCGTTACATGCTTCTAGGATGTCGTAATCCGATCTCAAAACATCCGCTACTGCCATCCGGTCCTGCTGACAGTCATCTACGATCAGTACATATTTTCTTCTACCCATACAAGCCCCCGTACCTTGAAACACGATCTGCGTTTCTCCTATGTACTATTATAGTTTTTTCGTTTCCTTTCAGCAACGTTTTTTTAACTTACAAAAGATAATTGCCGCCGCGGTACTACATATAGTCGCAATAAGTCCCGGACCCACTACTGCTGCGGGATTGACGCTCCCGTACTGGCTCCGGTACGCGATGATATTGACCGGAATCAGCTGCAGGGACGAGATGTTGACGATCAGAAACGTGCACATCTCATCCGTGGCAATATCCGGTCCGCGTTTCCGCGAGGTTCCTTTTTGTCCGCAGAGTTCCAGGTTACGCTCCTGCAATGCCTCCATCGCTTTTAATCCCGCCGGCGTTGCCGCCCAGCCAAGTCCGAAGACATTTGCAATCATATTCGTCGCAATGTATTCGTTGGCGGGGTGCTCCTGCGGGAGATCCGGAAACAGGAAATGCAGCACCGGGCGCATTCTCCGTGAAAGTCCCTCAATGATCCCCGCCTTTTCCGCAATCCGCATCAGTCCCACCCAGAAAGACATCACTCCCATCATGGTAATACAAAGCGTAACCGCCTCTTTTGCCGAATCGAGCGCCGCCGTCGTAATCTGCGGCAGGGTTCCGTGGAACGCCCCGTAGATGATGCCCGTCAGAATCATAAATGCCCAGAGATAATTCATATCCCCTCACCCGTTTTTATCGTTTCTCCATATATATGCATCCCGGAATAAATCTTGACAGCACCCCCTTGATGCGCAAAAATAGCGCAGAACTTTTGAATAATTGCACATTTTCCCACATAGAATATGTTAATTTTCCGACACAGGAGTTTTCTCCTCTGCCGCGTTTCCGAGGTGTTTGTTTGCATTCTTCGTTTATCCACACATTTTCCAGGCAATTCGTCCTTTTTCCACTGATGACGTCCGTTTTTCTGCTCAACGGATGCTCCCGCTTCTCCATGCAGACGGATTTCGTCGCCGGTTCCACGTCCTCCTTCGATACGTTTCTTGATGATTTTTTCCGGGCGGAGGTCTCCTCCAACACGATCAATCTTCATTTTTCACTGTCCCATCCGGAAAACTACGGCATTACAGAGACTCCGATCACGCTCGGCAGTCTCTCGGAAGAAGCACTTGCCGCATCCCATGCATCTCTGGAGAACACGCTCGCGGCTCTGGCAAAATACGACCGCGATGCCCTTCCGCCCTCCGGTCAGCTCACCTATGACGTCTTGCAGAATTATCTTAAGACGGAGCTCTCCGCATCCGATCTGACTCTCTACGACGAGCCGCTGCGCCCTACGACCGGCATTCAGTCGCAGCTTCCCGTACTATATGAGGAATACCGTTTCCGGCAGCCAGCCGACGTGGAGGACTATCTCGCGCTCCTCGCCCTGACCGGCGATTATTTCAACCAGATCATCCGCTTCGAGCAGCAGAAAGCACAGGCCGGACTTTTTATGTCCGACTATGCCTGCAACACACTGATTTCACAGTGCAGCGCCTTCACAGCAGACCCGGATCAACACTATCTCATCCAGACCTTCGATCACAAAATCGATGCCATGTCAGAATTGATGGAGGAACAAAAGACACTCTACAAGGAAAAAAATGCCGCTCTGGTGCGGGAACATGTGCTTCCCGCCTACACCCATCTTGCCGCGGCGCTCACAGAGCTTCTCGGCAGCGGCAAAAACGATATGGGGCTCTGTTACTTTGCAGACGGAAAAGATTACTACCGCTACCTGGTCTGCCACAACACCGGGAGCGCTTCCGATCTTCCGGCGCTGCAGGATCGGATCTTAGAAAAACGGCAAAGCGACCTGCAGCAGGCGGCAGCACTCCTCTCCGAAAACCCGCAGTTAAAAGCATCCCAGACGACCGTCCGGCTTCCTGCCGCCGATCCCATTGCAACGCTAAACGGGCTGCAGGAGGCGATGCGCGCAAATTTTCCTGCACCACCCGAGACCACATTTACTGTAAGTTCTATTGACGAGTGCATGGAAGACTATATGGCGCCTGCGTTTTACATCACCTCGCCCATTGACGATTATGCGCAGAACTCCATATTTATCAATGCCTCCACCGACACCTCCTCCCTGCGGTATTTCACAACGCTGGCGCACGAGGGCTTCCCCGGCCACCTTTATCAGACGGTGATGTCCTATGAAGCCGGACTACATCCCGTGCGGTTTCTGCTGAATTATCCGGGCTATGTCGAGGGCTGGGCAACCTACGTGGAGATGATCTCGTACCATTATGCCGGGCTGGATGATGACCTCGCCTCGCTGCTCTCCCTGAATCAGTCCGCCCTCCTAAGTCTCTATGCCTCAACGGATCTGGGAATCCACTACGACGGCTGGAGCTTTTCCGACACAACCGCTTTCTGGAAAGACTTCGGCATCACGGATCAGACCGCACTGCGCGAAATCTATGAGCTGATCGTGGAAGAACCCGCCCATTATCTGAAATACTATGTGGGATATATGGAATTTGTGGATTTAAAAGAAAAGGCACAGGAAACCTACGGAAGCGCCTACAGCGATATCGCTTTTCATAAGGCTCTGCTCTCCATCGGTCCTGCACCTTTTTCGATCATTGAAACGTATCTGGATAATTATTATCTGCCGGATGCGGCTCCCCAATAGCCCCGGCGCAGCTTATGCGTCACATGTATCGTTTCCAACATAAACCAAAATGTTTTTGCGAATTGTAATATGATATTGGTAAAAAACGCCGCAACACGGTCATCCCCGTTTGCAGCGTTTTCTAATATAACACAGTATTTTCATTTATGTAAGTATTTTTTAAGACAACAGCGCCTGGTAGACATCGCGCTTGCTGATGCCGCGGTCCTTTGCCACCAGCTTCATCGCTTCCTTCCGGCTGATCCCCTGCTTCTCATAGACTTCCATATGCTCCTCAAGCGACAGGTTCTCCCAGTTCTTCTGCTCTTCCTGCTTCAATTCCTCAAATGTCTTTCCGGCGATTACCAGGACATACTCTCCGCGGGGTTCATTGTCTTTATAATATTTAAGTATCTCCGAGAATGTCGTTAATGTCTTTTCCTCGTACCGCTTTGTCAGTTCCCTGCACACGGTTAATTTGCGGTCTCCGAGCGTCTCATACAGCTCTTCCAGCGTGCGGATCAGATGATGCGGCGCCTCGTAGATGATGATCGTGCGCGTCTCATTGACCAGCTGCGAGAGCACTGCTGCCCGCTCTTTTTTCTCTCTCGGCAGAAACGCCTCAAACGCAAACCGTCTGGTCGGCTGCCCCGACATCGTGAGTGCTGTGATACATGCCGCCGGTCCCGGCAGAGATGTCACCTCAATCCCTTCCTCATAGCAGATGCGCACGAGGTCTTCCCCCGGATCCGAGATCCCCGGCGTCCCCGCATCCGTAATCAGTGCGATGTTGAGTCCTTCGCGCATCTTATCCACCAGCTGATACGCTTTCTCGATCTTATTGTACTCGTGATAGCTCGTCATCGGCGTCCGGATCTCAAAATGATTCAACAGCTTGATGGAATTTCTGGTATCCTCCGCCGCAATCAGATCGACTTCCTTTAAGGTTCTCACCACCCGGTAGGTGATGTCCTCCAGATTTCCGATCGGAGTGGCACACAAATATAACTTTCCCGCCATAACTTTTCCTTTCGTCGTGCATAAAGCGCGCACATCCTGTATACTTCCCGCGTGCATTCCTGCCTGCTATCCGACAGACTTCTCCTCTGCCACATTCCCCACTCCTGCAAGCTTCGGTGCAGCGAAATACAGTACGATTCCTCCGATCACCGCGCCGATGGAGATCAACTGCGACGTGGACAGCACACCCACACTGCCTCTGTAATCGTTGCGCAAAAACTCCACGGCGAATCTTCCGATTCCGTACAGCACAAGATAAGCCGCCGCAACGCGTCCGGCCTTCGGTCTCTTCGATGCAAACCATAACAGCAGCGCGCAGATGATAAAATCTCCCGCCGCTGAGATCAGCTGCGTCGGTATCAGCTTCACACCGTTCGGTGCGAACGAGGAGTTATGAAACGTGATTCCGTACCACGCATCCGTCTCCCTGCCGTAGCAGCAGCCCGCAAAAAAGCAGCCAAAGCGACCGAAGCCTTGTGCAAACGAAACCGCCGGCATCACCAGATCAAAATACGGCATAAACGCCTGCTTTTTCGTGCGGCAGTAGATATAACTTGCCAGAATTCCTCCGATGATTCCTCCATAGACCACATAGCCGTTCTTGAAATCCCAGAGGATAGACGGATCCTTCATGATCTCCGGAATCTCTACAATATAATATAAAATCCTGGTTCCGAGCATTCCGCCGATGATGGCGCAGAAGAAAATGCCCCAGATGATATCCTCATCATAGCCTCTTTTTTTGCCCCGGCGCAGCGTCATCAGCAATGCCGCCAGAAAACCCGCTGCAATCATCACTCCATACATATGAATGGTAATCGGTCCTATCACAATATCATTAAACATATTCTTTTCCTTTCTGCCACAGCGTCCTGTCCGCTGCTTTCTGTGCTGTCACACCGGTCGTTCGTTAATATCCGTAGATATCATAGATTTCATCCGTATATACACCCTGTTCCTTATAAACGATCAGCGGCTTTTCCACCGTCAGTCTCGATCTGCCGCCGCGGCTTCCCTCCAGCAGAACCATGTTCGGCTCCTTGTCCACATATGGATAGACCAGCTGCATCCGCTTGGGTTCGATGCCGCAGGCAACCATCTTGCTCATAATCTCCGCAAGCCGGAACGGACGGTGTACCATGTAAAATCTCCCGCCCGGCACAAGCAGCTTCGCCGACTCCCGCAGAATGTCGTCCAGGGTACACAGAACCTCATGGCGTGCAATCGCTTTTGCCTCCGAACCGGAACTGATTCCGTGCTGTCCGATCATATACGGCGGATTGGTGGTGACAATATCAAAAGAAGATGCCCCGAATATTCCCGAGGCATCTTTGATATCGCCTGTCACAACCCGGATCTTTTCTTCCAGGTGATTATATAATACGCTTCTTCTCGCCATATCCGCGCTCTCTTCCTGAATCTCCAGCGCGGTAAAATCTTCTGCCTCCGTCTTTGCCTCCATTAAGATCGGGATAATCCCGGTGCCCGTCCCCAGATCAAGCACACGCTCTCCCCGTCTGGCACGCGCGAATCCCGACAACAGCACGGCATCCATACCGAAACAGAATCTCGCCGGATCCTGAATGATATAGTAACCGTTCCGGTGCAGTTCATCCAGACGCTCGTTTTCATGGACAAGATTATTTGGTGTCATCAATCTTGGATTTTCCTCCCTTATCCTCAAGCGCGGACAATTCCTTCAGCTCCTTTGCAGAAAGCTTTATATTTTCCTTTCTGCGGCGCGGACGGAACTTCAGCTCGTCCACCGGATAGTCCCGGAGTTCTTTTTCATCGTCCACCTCTACCAGTACCTTCACCATCTGGCGGAGCACATTGACCGAAGACACTTCTCCTTTCAGTCCGTCCACCGTCGTCACGCGGTCGCCGATACCCGGAAGTCTGCTGTTGAGATACTCGTAGGTCTCTTCCTCATTCTTCAGGCAGCACATCAGTCTTCCGCACACACCCGAGATCTTGGTCGGATTCAAAGAAAGATTCTGCTCTTTTGCCATCTTGATGGAAACCGGCGCAAATTCCGAGAGATAGGTGTTGCAGCACAGCGCACGTCCGCAGATGCCGATTCCGCCCATGATCTTTGTCTCATCGCGCACACCGATCTGGCGAAGCTCGATTCTGGTGCGGAATACCGCTGCGAGGTCTTTTACCAGCTCACGGAAATCGATTCTTCCGTCCGCCGTGAAGTAAAACAACAGCTTATTATTGTCAAACGTGTATTCCGCCTCGACAAGCTTCATATCGAGCTTGTGCTTGGCAATCTTCTCAAGACAGATGCGGAAAGCATCCTTCTCTTTTTCCCGGTTCTTCGCAACCGTCTTCTCGTCCGCCTCCGTCGCAATGCGGATGACCGGTTTTAACGGCTGGATGACATCCTCCTCCGAAACCCCTTTCGGCTCCATCATGACTGTTCCCATCTCGACACCGCGGGCGGTCTCCACGATTACGTGCATTCCCGCATGAATGTCCAGCTTGCCCGGTCCAAAATAATATATCTTGCCCGCATTCCGAAAGCGGACTCCTACTACCTTTACCATATTTCTAGTTCTCCTTTATTGTCAGCAACAGCAGTTCCATTGTAAGGTCAAAGTTGACGTTGGCATTGAGCCGGATCTGTGCTTTGCGAAGCGCCTCTAAGATCGTCTCGATGCCGCTGTAGGAACTCTTCTCTGCCTGCCGCTTGATGTCGTACACTTCATCCTTGAAGATCAGGCCGTTCACGTCGCCGGTTGCTTTAAACAGCAGCACGTCCCGATACCATACCATCATCAGATCAAAGTAATCATTGATCGAAAGCTTGTATGTAGCGATCTGCTTTACCGCCTCTGTCATCTCATACAGATCGATGTCCCGAAGCCTCTTGATCAGCTGGAGCACCGCGTCCTTTAACTCGTTGAACTCCTCCGAGGACGCAAGCTGAATGGCTTTTCCGACGTTGCCCTGAGCGAATGCCACACATACGTCCGCCTGGTAGTCCGGAATCTGATACTTGCGCATCAGATAGCCGCGGATCTTCTCATCCGGCACTGCCTTGATGTTCAATGTGACACAGCGGGATAAGATCGTCGGCAGAAAAGCGGCAGCGTTTGTGGTAAGAAGAATCAGAATCGCGTAGGCAGGCGGCTCCTCAATCGTCTTAAGCAGCGCATTCTGTGCCTGCTCGTTCATCTTCTCGGCTTCATCGATCATATAGATCTTATATCTGCTGCTGTAAGGTTTGATTACTATATCGTTGTTGACCTGGGTACGGATATCATCGACCGAGATCGTATTCGGCTTCTCATGCCGCACATAGATGATGTCCGGCTGGTTCTTCGTCATCGCCTGCTTACAGGAATGACATTCCATACACGGCTCCACGTCGGACGGCTGCGCGGCATTTTTCACCACGTCCTCCAGCTTCTCACACTCGAGTGTCTGGGCAAACGCCTCCGCGAGCATCATTTTGCCGGACTTATCCGGTCCGTTTATGATGTATGCATGTGATACCTTATCCATTGTGACTGCATTCTGCAGATGCTCTATGATCTGCTCATGCCCTAAAATAGCTTTAAATCCTGCCATAGCTTCCCTCGTTTTATGTTAAGTCAGAATATCCAACAGAAGTCCCTGGATCTCCCCGATCTTGCTCAAGATCGTGATGTGATCCTTCTCATCCTTGACCAGTTCCTGTGCAAGTTCGTCCAGGTTGGCATCAATCAGCCGGATCAGTCCGTAGACTCTGTGGCGTCCCTTGCGGTCCAGGAAATTCTCTCTTGAAAACTTATGAGAGCGGTAGACCACTTCATTCATAAAATCACGGATCAGTCCGCGGTACTTTTTCATATCGCGGATGTCCATATGTTCCGCAATCCGGTTCCCCTGAAACGTAATGTCAGATAACAGACTGTCCACCTTCGCCTGAAGCTCTGCATCCGTGATCGCGCTCGCCAGCGTAAACTTGAACGTTCCGTCGCCGGTCTCCGTCGTCACCGTGTCCGGCACCTGCGTTACCATCTGTGCCTGATTCACCTTAATATCCAATCTGCCACCCTCTTTCCCTGATCCGTCAATCGTTCTGAGACAATATATAATCGCGGATATTTTCTTCCGTCTGCTTTAAATCATCATTTGCAAACCGCACCGTAATCTGTGCGTCCAAAAGCTTTTCTTCGGAAAAATCTGCCGCGTCCGCCAGAAATCTCCGGCACATCTCTTCATAGTGCGGTTCCCGCTGCTGCCGCTCTCTTCCGATCGCACGCTCCAGCCGGATTCCGTCCTCCACTTCAATATATATCGGAACAACACGTTCCTTTCCGAAGTAGTCCCGGAGCTTCCCGTATGCTTCCAGCGTACCGATCAACAGATAATTCTGCCGCAGATCCTGTATCTGATGGTCATCCACCGTAAAATACTTCCATACTCCCTGCACCGTATCGTATGCCCGAAGTTCAATGACTTTGCCACGCTTTAGAAGATCGGCCAGTTCCTTCTCTCCGCAGAAATAATATTCCACGCCGTCCGTTTCTCCCCGGCGCATCGGCCGCGTCGTGTAGGGAATGATCTTCTTCAGCGAAAGCGCCCCGTCTTCCAGAAGCATCTTATATAATGTATCTTTTCCTGTTGAGCTCTTGCCCATCATGCAATAGATTTTTCCCATTCGCTGCACCTTCTAGTATAATATAGTCTTTAAAAATATACAATCTTTATCCGACCGGGGGCAAGATTTCCCTGCCCTTCCACGTTCAGTTTTCTCTCCCGGCACTCTCTGATGTGCCGGATAAACTCTTCCGTGATAACTTCTCCCGGCACGATGAGCGGGATTCCGGGCGGATACAGGTAGACGTAATCCGCCGCCATTTTCCCGACTGCCTCATCAAGCGGCACCTCCCGGTACGGCAGATCCAGCGCCTGATAAATCTGCATCCGGCGCGGATTCTTCCGGTACATGCGCGCCGTAAATCCGGCTTCCGGCACTTCTCCGTCTAATTCCGTCTTCCGGTTCTCTTCAGCGGTCTCATGGGGCTCCGCCATACGCCGGTTCTTTTCATCAATCTCATGGAGCGTCGTCACAAGCCGCCGCATGCCCTCGTCCGTATCCATAAGGCTTGTCATGCCGAGCACATAGTCCGCCGACACCATTTCCATCTGGAGATGATAGTGCCCGAGCAGTTCCTGATGCAGCGCCTCGCCGCCCATGGCGCCCGCATAGATAATCAGCTTGGAATCGTCCCAGTCATACGCTTCTTCCTTGCAGAGGTCTTCCCGCCGCATGACATGCAGCTGCGCAAGATCCGCCGTATCACGGTAAAATGCATCCAGACGTCTCCGGTATTCCGCAAAAAGTTCTGCCCCCTGCTCACGGATCAGGTCGATGCATGCATCCATTCCCGCCATAAACAGATACGACGGCGAACTCGTCTCATAGACGCCCAGATACCGTGCCACGCGCCCGGGATCAATCCGCGTGCCGTTACAATGCAAAAGCGCCGTCTGTGTAAACGACGGCAGCGTCTTGTGCAGACTCATAATCACGGCGTCCGCCCCAAGGCGCACCGCATTTTCCGGGAATCCGGCTCCGAATCCGAAGTGGGCCCCGTGCGCTTCATCGACAATCAGCGCCGCCCCGTGTGCATGACAGCATGCCGCAATCGCCGCGACGTCCGACACGATCCCCTCGTAGGTCGGGGATGTGAGGATCACAACCGCAATATCCGGATGCTTTGTCAGCGCCTCCTCCACCTGCGCCGCGGTAATCTGTCCCTGCAGATCTCCCCGCGTGATTGCCGGATAGAGGAACTCCGCCGCGAGTCCCTGCATGGAAATCGCGTGATAGACCGCTTTGTGGCAGTTTCTTGCCGCCAGTACCTTATCTCCCCGCCGTGCGGCAGCGCAGATGGCGGCAAGCAGTCCGCAGGTGCTCCCGTTTACCAGGTAATACGACCGGTCCGCACCGTAGAGCTTCGCCGCGCGCTCCTCGGCCTCCCTGATAAGCCCTTCGGCATGATGCAGGTTGTCAAATCCGTCAATCTCCGTAATATCGATGGTGTACGGATTTGGAAACGGAAGTGCCCGGCGCTTGTGCCCCGGCATATGAAAAGGGTAGACATCCGATTCCCCGTATGAAATTAGCTGTTGATACAAATGCTCTCTCTCCATTGTTCCTGTCACTTTCCCCTGTCAATCCGTCTTGTTTTGTCCCGTCGATCCGCGCAGCAGAATTTTTGTCACTTGAACAATCCGCCGTTTTCCATTATGATATGGGATATATTTATTTAATAGAAATGGCGGAAATTTTTATGAACCACGCACTCATTATCCTGTGCGGCGGCGGAAGCACGCGCATGGGAACCGATAAAGCCCTGCTGCCTTTTGGCGAAGTAAGTCTGCTGGAATACCTTGTGAACAAGTACAAACCGCATTTTTCGCATATTTACTTATCCGTGAAAAAGCCGGGCGAATATACACACCTGTCACTCCCCGTCACAGAAATTGCCGATCTGTACATGAACGCCGGTCCGATGTCCGGCGTATTTTCCGGTCTCTCCATGATGGATGAAGACCAGGCGTTTATTCTGCCGATCGACACCCCTTTTCTGGAACCGGAAGTCGGACTGCAGCTGCTGGAGCATCTGGACGGTTTTGACATCGCCGCGGTATCCGGCACCGAAATGGATCAAAAGGTACCGGCGTCCGCCTACTCCAAAAGCTGCCTGCCGTCCATCGGAAAGTGTCTGCTTTTGCACCAGTTCACTTTCGATACGCTGCGCGAGAAATGCAGCGTGTCCTATCTGAAGCGCGAAGAAGCGACCAAAGACTCCGATATTCCGGCAGATCTTCAGTTTTCCCATCTGGATACCAGGGATGACTACTATCTGGCGCTCCGGCTCCTTCACTGCATTTAACTAATCTAAGAACCGCTGCAGATCCGGCATCCAGTCTCCGAAAAAAATCTCGTCCCGGCACAGGGTGCTCCACATCTGCGGAAGGAATTGTTCCAGAACCTGCATGACCTCTGTCCATGCGGGTTCTTTTCTTTTCCGGTGTCTTAAATATTTCTCCCAACGCTTTCTCATGTAGCTGTAATCGCGGTAGGAAAGAATCTCTTTCATCCGCGACTCCTCGGGAAGTAACTGCTGCTTTTTGCAATGTTCGCCGAGCAGTTCCTGAATATGCCTGCCGTCCACCGGCTCCGTCTTTAATATCCCGTAAACCTTATCGTAGACGCTCATATCCGGAAGCAGTTCCATATCCCGGATCAGATAAAAAAGATTCTCCGCGAGAATACTCTCCACCGGATATTCCAGATACGGAATCTGCTTTCCGCCTTCCATAAACGGCATAAAAGTCCGCTTGACCGGAACCAGGCCTTCCTCGGTCAGTTCCGTGACGCGGATATGGATCGGGACCGTCATCTCCTCGAACTCCCCCGCAATCTCCAGATCCACACGGTGATCTCCCGCGCTCGCTCTTCCTTTCCAGGAAATGTCCGGCACCTTTTCCACTTTTAGGATGTACGCGAGCATGACATATCCCATCTTAAGAGACAGTTCCTGCCCCGGAACGATCCCCTCCCGCTTCATAGCGCGTGGATCTGTCACATAGGCAAAATCCAGCGTCAACAGATTTTTCTTCTGGTACTGTTCCACCCCGAGCGCACCGCTGTTTTTCAGCCACAGAAACAGGGAAAACGGCGAATCCTCGATCAGATACATCAGCTCTTCCAGTACATAGCCTGCCAGCAGATTGGAAAACGGAATACCGGTCTCTTCACTTTTTGCTTTCAGTGCAGCTTTTTCTATGATCGTATGTTTCATCTACAGCCATACTCCTATCATCGTCTGTACTTTCTTTACCACTCTGCGTTCCCTTGCGTATTTCATCAACTTTGCAACATCCTTCTTCGGATCACGGATGTACGCTAAAAGCCCTTCTTTGAAAAGCTCGCGCTCCATCTTATCTTCATATTTCAGACACTCGCACATCAGGCGCTCCCGGTCAAAAATTTTCATCTTCGCGCCGCCATAGTCAATCTCCGTCACACCGAGTGTCAGGGTCTCCGGCTCCGCATACAGCGGCACCACCGGCGGAAAATCCAGCTTAAACCGCGACTTGGATGTGTTCTTGTCCACCGACAATTTGTATCCGTAAGGCTTGCGGTCCAGATAGCCGTACGCGTACAATGCGGTCTCCAGATTTAAGACGCAATCAGGAAACAGCCGCGCAATCAGCTCCTCCTCCGAGAAATCACTCAGCCGCACCGCATAGTACCCGTTCTTGATCCGGATCAGATCTCCCTTTTCCACAAAATCCAGAATCCGCCGGTAATCGATCCCCAGTTCATTCAGCTGGCTCTTTTTCACCACACCGCCATTCTGATAGATGAACTCTTTGACACGATCCAGAATGAGTTCCCTCTTTTCGTTAATCACATAAGATTCTGACATATCGTTCCCCGTACCTTTCCTTTTGAGCCTTCCCCTCCTGCTACGCATTTTAGGGAAAGTTCTGTATAACTTCTCCGCTCAATGTATATGTTTGTGGTATTTATTGCTTATTTTTACTATAAAGGATACTCTGCTGTTTGTCAATTTATCGTTTCTGTCGTTTTCCGGCTGTTCACAGCTCTTGATTTGTCTTATAATGTCATAAAAGACAATTTTTTTGTCGTTTGCAGAAAGGAGTTCTCTATGGAAGCAAAATCACCCTCCCTGCGCAAGAATCCGTCCCGGGAAACCTGCGAGGGAATCATCCGCCGGATCCTGATGACCGAGGTCTTAGAAAAGGGAAAAAACGAGCATTTCCGCACGGCTGCCGATTTCATGAAATATTTTGAGTCTCTATACCCGGCGTCCGACGCTCTGACCAAACAGGTGCAGCGCGCCATCCGCTCTCTGAATATGCCGAAGGATGAACTCGGCTACTTCATTCCGAACAAGACTGCCGAACAGTTAGCGCACGAACAGGAGCTTACCTATATTCTAAAAAAGGCAAATGCCGACGTCTGCCGGATGGATGATTACCAGCCTCTGTTTTTAAAAGCGGACGATGCGGTCTCCTCCTACATGCTTTCCCGCATCACGGACTCCCCTCTGTTTCAGGGAAAATATCTGACCGCGCACACTGTGTCAGGCGGCATTCTTTTTTACACAAAGAACCCGAATCAACTTGAAATCCTGCTGAAAAGCTTAATTGTCAGATAATTTATTATCATTTTTTTCGTGTCCATAACGCAAAAAACGACAATATTCAACATGGAATATTGTCGTTTTTTGTTTCTCTATACTATCTTCTATGTCTTCTACGGCGTCTTGACTTGCTTTTTATCTGTCGGAACTGCTCTTTGCGGTTCCTGCGCACTTCCCGGTTGTGCCGGATAATATAATAGTTATCGTAGAACTTCTTTCCGGCAAAGATCAACCCTACTGCAAGCAGGATTCCGGCTACGATAAGCAAAATTGTGCGCGGTCTGATCCGCACCGTGGAGACCGTCTCCTCCTCGGTGTCTGTCTCCTGCTCTACCTCGCTCTGGTTGTTAAAAATATATCCGTCCACAACCGCACCGGTTGTCACTATGTCTGCTTTTCCGACCTGACGTCCCGCATAGGTGTAGGCAAGCGTTCCCACCACGTTCTCGCTGACGTCGTCATACGTGATCTCCGATGCCGCATCGTTAAAGTCGGTCGTCTTCGGAAGAACGATATTGGCATTCGCGTCGATGTCCACAAACGCCTTGTTGTTATTTAAGGCTCCAACTTCCACCGCCTCGGAATCCATGTATCTGGTCTCATTGTCCGCAATATTGAACAACTGGAAATTATCAAATGCATAGTCGAAAAGGTTCCGGCTGTCGGTCCACTGATTCGGCGATTCCGTATGCATCACGACGCATACCAGACTCATGCCGTCCTTCTCGGCGTAAGTGACCAGCGTGCTGCGCGCGATATCCGTATATCCCGTCTTTCCTCCGGTACAATACTCATACCGGTACTTGAGCGTCTTGAACGGGTAGAGCATCTCATTGTGATTCTGCAGATCCGTCGGCTCATCATGCTTGTTCGTCGGCGGAATAGTGTAGCGTGCCGTCCCCGTAATAATCCGGAAGGTCTCGTTCTGGTATGCCGCTTTGGCAATCAGCGCCATATCGTGCGCCGTCGTGTAATGGTTCTCGTCAAACAGACCGTGCGGATTGGCAAAATGCGTGTTGGTACATCCCAGCTCCGCCGCTTTTTCGTTCATCATGTCCACAAAATGCTCCACCGTACCGCCAACATGCTCCGCCACTGCGTAGGCACATTCATTTGCCGAATTCAGCATAACCGCGTACAGGCATTGCTCCATCGTCATCTGCTCCCCGTAATCGCGGTAGATTCCGGAACCCTCAGTATTGTTGATCGCATCATCAGAAAATGTGACGACCTCATTCAGATCGGAATTCTCCAGCGCGAGAAGCGTCGTCATGATTTTCGTGATACTTGCCGGATAATTCCGCTCATCGCTGTTTTTTTCGTACAGAACCGTCCCCGTCGACATCTCCATCAGTATCACGGACGGTGACTGTACTTCCGGTCCTTCCGGCCAGTAATCTGCCGCCTGCACCACCTGCGGCTTTATCTGTAAAAAGTATAGTAAACTTAAGGCGACACATGCCGCCTTTTTCCACACATTCGCTCTTCGCATTGCTTATAACTCCATTCTATCCAGAAATCCTGTCCATTTCTTCCATATATATCCGGAACATAACTAGTATCAGTATAATCGCAGAAAAAAATACATGCAACAATTTTTCTGGCAAAAGCTCTTTTTTTATCCACAGATTTATTGTAGAATATCTTGTATGTCCACAATTATAGGACTTCCCGACATTTATTAAGATTTTCTTATGAGAGGCAGGAACAATATGAGACTTAGAAATATACCGGGTGCAGACGCCGCCATCACAGAGAGCGTCTACTGCATCAAAAGCCCCGAGACGCACAAAGGCCATTGGCAGGAGATTTTTCCGTCACAGCAGCCGCTTCACATTGAGATCGGTATGGGAAAGGGCCGCTTCATGATGGATCTTGCCGCAGCGCATCCCGACATCAATTATCTGGGAATCGAGCGCTACTCCAGCGTCCTGCTGCGCGCCCTGCAAAAAATGGAAGAGAATCCGCTCCCGAACCTGTTTTTCATCTGCATGGATGCCGCCGATGTCGCTGAGGTATTCGATCACGGAGAGGTAGACCGGATCTACTTAAACTTTTCCGATCCGTGGCCGAAGGACAGACACGCCAAGCGCCGTCTCACCTCCCGTCAGTTCTTCGCGCGCTACGATGAAGTTCTCGCACCGGAGGGACGTCTGGAGTTCAAGACCGACAATCAGGATCTTTTTACCTTTTCCCTGGAGGAGATCCCGGAAGCCGGCTGGCATCTGGACGCCTCCACCAGAGATCTGCATCACGATCCGGTGCTCAATGAAGGCAATATCATGACGGAGTACGAGGAGAAGTTCTCCTCCCTCGGCAATCCGATCTGCAAGCTGATCGCTTCCAGATAAAAAACACCCGCAGTCTGGATTTTTCTCGATCCGCCTGCGGGTGTTTTTTGTGTTCTGTTTTCTTTTATTCTTTGATCCGGAACTGGTTGACATTGTCGCTTAAATTTTCTGCAATATCCACGAGGTTTTTCGTCTGCGCATTGCAGTCCGTGACGATGCCGCTTAACTCCGTCATAGAAGCTGAAGTCTCCTCGGTACTTGCCGCATTCTCCTGTGCAATCGCTGCCAGACTCTCCATGCTGCTCATAACATCATTCTTCGCCGTGTTGACTGTCTCGATCTCACGCCGGATATTGTCAATCGCAACTACCACATTGCCGACCTCCGTATTCAGTCCGTCGAATGCCTCTCTGGTGGTCGAAAGCTTCTCGTTCTGCTCATTGATCTCATCCAGCACACCGTTCATCGTCTCGACGCTCTTGTTAGAGTTCTTAATCAGTTCTTCCACAATATCACCGATCTTCTTCGCGGAGTCACTGGACTGATCCGCAAGCTGACGGATCTCATCCGCCACCACAGCAAATCCTTTTCCATGCTCTCCCGCACGCGCAGCCTCGATGCTCGCATTCAGGGACAACAGATTGGTCTGGCTTGCAATATCTGTGATCATCTGGATCGCGCTGCCGATCTCCATGACAGACTGGTTCGTCCTGTCTGTCTGACGGTTGACCTCATCCACCGATTCTCTGGTGCGGTCGCTGATCTCCACCAGATCTTTGATCGTGCCGTCGAGCTTATGATTCTGCTCTTTCATCTCCTCCGTGCTGCCCGTGAGATTTTCCACGTTCTTTGTCGTCTCGGCAATGGCTTCGTTCATGTCGCTGATCTGCTCATTGACCTTCTGCATCTCGCCCGCCTGATTCGTCGCTCCGTTCGCAATGTCCTCCATCGCTGTATTCACATTATGAATGGACTCATTGATCGTCGTAAAGCTGTTCTGGAACCTGGCGCTGAAATCATCCAGCGACTTTGCGGATGTCCGGATGTTTTTTACAATCATGGCCAGTCCGCCAATAAGTGAATATAGCGCACGCGCAATATTTCCGATCTCGTCCGAGCGGCTCGTCATGCGGTCGCTGATCTTGCTGTCCAGATTTCCCTCCGCAACATCGTCCAGATGATCGATCATCGACATCATTGCCTTCACAATCTTCATCATCACAATTGCCAGAAAGATACATGCAAAGATTGCAAGCACTACCATAAATATTATATTTTTTTTCAATCGGTCATTGTAGATTTCGTGAACGGAAGCAGACGTCATACCGGTAAACACCAGACCTGCCATGGAACCGTCACTGTTGTACAATCCCTCATAATATCCGTAATATTTCTGACCGTCAATCACAGTATCGGACACAAAATAACTACCCTTTTCTTTCACAGCCTGATACACATCTGCTGCTATCTCCGTCCCGATCTCGCGGCTGCCGTCCTGACTCACAATGCTGGTCGCCATCCGGGTCGTATTCCAGCTGAGCGTAACATCCTGTCCGGTATTTTCCTTAAAAGCATCCAGCACATCCTGATGTTCCGAGAAATTGTAATCTCCCTTGTACAGCTGGTCTCCATCCGTATTCCAGTCACCACTGCTCAAAATGGACATTGTCTGGTTCACGGCATAGACCGATGTCTTCAATTCATGCTGCATCAGTTTATCAGACACAGTAACGCCAACCGCCCGGATTGCCAGCCCTGCAAAAGCCACAAGAATGATCAGCGGTATGATCGCGGTGATCAGAATCTTCATCATCAGATTCAGACCTTTTTTCCTTTGCACCTCAATATTCTTTTGTTCCATCTGACTCTCTCCCCTTCATATAGTATCTGTTTTTTATATCGTCAGGTTTTTCCTTCTGTTAAATAGGATACACTCTTTTTTAAAAAAATTTTAATGATATGTATTATAAATACAAAAAAAGCACCAACCCCACAGTCAATGCTGTAAAATCGGTACCTTTCAATGCGCCACCAGGGGTTCGAACCCTGGACACCCTGATTAAGAGTCAGGTGCTCTGCCAGCTGAGCTAGTGGCGCTTATTTTGTATCTCGTGTTCTGTATCACCCGAGCACGAAAATTATTATATAACAGAAATTTTAGAAATGCAACATTTTTTTTAAAAAACTTCAATTTTTTTTTCAATTGTGTTATTTTATAGATAGAATGGCATAGATCAAGGAGGTTTCTTATGCAAGTTGAACAGCGATTATTGAAATATGTGTCCTATTGGACGACATCGGATGAGAATAACATGACAGACGGCAAGATACAGATTCCGTCTACCGGGCGTCAGTTTGATCTCGGAAAGGTACTGGAGCAGGAATTACGGGATCTCGGCCTTAAAAATGTGGTTCTGACCGACCACTGCTATGTATACGGTCTGCTTCCGGCGACTGCAGGCTGTGAGGGACGCAAGGCCGTCGGTTTTATCTCACATATGGATACCGCACCGGACTACTCCGGCAAAGACGTCAAACCGCAGATCATTCCGGATTATGACGGCGGGAACGTCCGTTTAAACGGTACCGGGGCAATGTTAAAGGTTTCCGATTTTCCAACGCTGAAGGATTTGAAGGGAAGAACCCTGATTACCACCGACGGCACGACACTGCTCGGCGCGGATGACAAGGCCGGTGTGGCAGAAATCATCACGGCATTAGAAGAGATCATTTCTTCCGGAATGCCTCACGGTGATATCTGGGTGGGATTTACCCCGGACGAGGAAATCGGCTGCGGTGCAGATTTATTTGACCTGGATTATTTTAAGGCTGCTTTTGCCTACACGGTGGACGGCGATTACGAAGGCGAGGTCGCCTATGAGAATTTCAACGCCGCGAGCGCAAAATTTTCCATCAAAGGCGTCAATGTGCATCCGGGCGAGGCGAAGGATATTATGGTAAATGCCGCTCTTGTGGCGTGTGACATCCAGTCGCAGCTTCCGCCGGAGGAGACACCGGCGCACACCGAGGGCAGACAGGGCTTCTATCATCTGACCGACATGAAGGGTGATGTCGCTTTTGCAGAGCTTTCCTATATCGTGCGTGATCACGACAAGGCTTCTTTTGAATCACGCCTGAACAGACTCCGCACACTGGAAGTGGAGACCAACCAGAAATACGGCACCGGAACCGTCTCTCTTACCATCACGGATTCCTACTCCAATATGCTTGAGATCATCGAACAGCATCCTTATGTTGTGGATATCGCAAAAAAGGCAATCTCGATGACCGGTCTCACACCGCTCTCCCGCCCGGTCCGCGGCGGCACAGACGGCGCCAGATTAAGCTTTATGGGTCTTCCGTGCCCGAATCTTGGCACCGGCGGCTACGGCTTCCACGGTCCGTATGAACATATCAGCGTGGAGGGCATGCAGACAGCAGTCTCCGTCATCAAGAATATCGTGACGATCGTCGCGGAGTCTGATCTGTAAGATTACGGAAAGAATTGCCGCATAGATTCCCGTAATAGGAAATTCCGGGATATATAAATAAGTATTATCGTTTCAGATAGAAAATGAGCGTGGAAGAAATTCTCACATTTTACTTCAGAGAATCTTCCACGCTCATTTTTTTATTCTGAAACTGCTAATAACTTCATTTCTTATCCCGGAACCTGCTCTTACATTTTTGCAATCAATGCGGCAATTTCTTCCGGAGTCATAAGCTTGTGTGGATCGGAAAAATCCATCGGTGCAGCTTCCTCTGCCTTTGTCTGAGGCTCTTTCTGCGGTTTCGCCACCTTCGGCTCGTCCGGTATTTCGTTCTCCGGCGCGGCTACTGGCTCTGGCTTGTCCGGTGCTTCATTCTCCGGCGCGGCTTCCTCTTTCAGATCTGCTCCAAGATCGAGACTTTCTCCTCCGAGATCGGAGCCATCTGCTCCTAAATCTAAGCTATCCACTCCGAGATCAAGGTTCTCCGTTCCAAGGTCAAGGTTCTCTGCTCCAAGATCGAGACTATCTGCTCCTAAATCTAAGCTATCCACTCCGAGATCAAGGTTCTCTGTTCCAAGGTCAAGGTTCTCTGCTCCAAGATCGAGACTATCTGCTCCTAAATCAAGGCTGTCTCCTCCGAGGTCTAAGCTGTCTGCCCCAAGATCAAGTCCGCCTGCTCCGGCATCTAAGTTATCTGCTCCTAGGTCAAGGTTCTCTGTCCCGAGATCAAGACCGTCCACTCCAAGATCCAGGCTGTCTCCTCCGAAATCGAGACCATCTGCTCCAAAATCAAAACTGTCTATCGCCCCGCGCTCTGCCTCAGCCTCATTCTGATCGTCTGTGGCAGCTGCTGCATCTTCCTCTTCCACAATCGCGTCGGAATCTACGACCGGTTCCTCATACTCTTCCAGCACCGGGGTGTCATCCGTCACCGTCTCTGCATCTACGACCGGCAGTTCCTCCTCCGGTGTATCCGGCATGCTAAAATCCTCTTCCGGCTGTGGTTCCATGACCAGCTCCGGCTCCGATTCCATAACCGACTCCGATTCTGTCAGCACTTCCGGCTCCATGTCTGGCTCCGGCTCCATGTCTGGCTCCGGCTCCATGTCTGGCTCCGGTTCCATGACCTCTTCCGGCTGTGGTTCCATGACCAGCTCCGGCTCCATGTCTGGCTCCGGCTTCTGCGCTGCCGCAGCTGCCGTGCTTTCTGCAATTTTGCTCTCCAGCACCGCATTCTGGCTCACCAGTTCATCCATCCGGTTCTCTATAGCGGCAAGCGTCTGCGCCTTTTCCTCTGCAACCGTCTCCTTCACTGTCTGAAGTCCCTCGGTAATCTCCTTAAGCCCTGCGGTAATCTCCTTTAATTCCTCTGCAAATTCCTGCTGCTTTAAGACGAGTTCCTTAACGGAATCATCCATCATGTTCTGCTGCTTTCCGGCAAACTGCTCGAATCCCGCATCCATGCTCTCCTTTAACTGTAAGAGATTGTCCACTACGCGGTCGTTGGAATTCATAAGTGCGTCTGCATTTTCCTTGCTTCTGGTAATGGTCACCTTGGCAATCGCCTTCTGCGCTGTGATGATCTCCTCACCCGGCTCTCTGGTATTGCGGTCAACCGCCTCCAGCTGCTCCGAGATTTTCTTGAGCATCAGATACGACGCCTTTTCTCCGCGAAGCATCCTCTCATATTCGTCTTTTGCCTGCTCTCCGCTCTTATGTATCTCCTTTAATAAAGCAGCAATAAATACATAGGTACAGGCGAGAATTGCTGCTCCCAGAATGATCTGCACCAGATATAACCGGGGCAGATTGACGATAAAATACATTTCAATCAACAGCAGCACCGTTGCTCCCAGCAAAAAGACCGGCGCAAGCGGCATACCCTTTTTCTCACGTGGCTGATTCTCTTTCTTATCCATAGTGTGTCCTCCGTGGCTTTCCTGTCCATCCCTGGCAACAGGCATTTTATAGTGTTATATTATCACAGAACGTCAAAAACATAAACGGATTTTCTTGTTATTTTATGCTGCAGATTTTATAATATATTTCGGACTTATTTTCACATTTTTTATACCTTTACAACAGATATGGAGATTATAGCATGAACGAAACCTCTTCCAAGAACGAAATCACATCCGGTATCATCTGGAAACAACTTCTTTTATTTTTCTTTCCTATTTTACTGGGTTCTTTTTTTCAACAGCTTTACAACACGATCGATGCCGTCATTGTGGGACGCTTTGTCGGGAAAAATGCACTTGCCGCGGTCGCCGGTTCCTCCGGAATGGTCATCAACCTGCTGGTCAACTTTTTTACCGGGCTGACTGCCGGTGCTTCCGTCATCGTCTCCCAGTTCTTCGGATCCGGGGACCGCAAAAAGGTGGACGACAGTATTCATACGATCTATGCCTTCTCCATCATCGGCAGCGTCATCATGACACTGATCGGCATCACTGCTGCCCCGGCGCTTCTTCGACTGATGAATACGCCGGAAGAACTGATGAGTGATTCCATTCTCTATCTGCGCATTTATTTTGCCGGTATCTTCTTCGTGTTTATTTACAATACCGGAGCAGGGCTGCTCCGCGCACTTGGAGATTCCAGACGTCCCCTGTACTGTCTGATGATCTGCTGCGTCATCAATATTATTCTCGACCTGCTCCTGATCGTCGGGCTGGGACTCGGTGTTGCCGGTGCGGCGATCGCCACGCTTCTCTCGCAGGGAATCAGCGCCGTGATCGTTACCGTCTTTCTGATGCGCCAGAAAGATCTCTGCGATTTTTCCTTAAAAGAGATCCGTATCCACCCGAAACTTCTCAAATCAGAGCTGCTTTTGGGACTGCCGGGCGGATTTCAGTATGCCATGTACAGCATTTCCAACATGATTATCCAGTCCGCGCTCAACAAATTCGGAACCGACACGGTTGCCGCATGGGCGGCTTACGGAAAACTGGACGCGATCGTCTGGATGGTCAGCGGTGCTTTCGGTATTGCCATCACAACTTTCGTCGGTCAGAACTACGGCGCCGGAAAGTATGACCGCGTCAGAAAAAGTATCCGCGTGTGTATCGGCATGGACTTTGCTGCCGCCATCCTTCTGATGCTGGTGCTCGTATGCTTCCGCATTCCGCTCTTCCACATTTTTGTGACCGATGAAAATGTCGTGGAGATCGGACTGAAAATGATGGCGACCATGGCTCCATTTTACTGGCTGTTCGTCTTTACCGAGGTCTTCTCCGGTGCGCTGCGCGGCATGGGTGATGTCGTCGTTCCAATGCTCATCACAACCGGCGGTATCTGCCTGTTCCGTGTGGTATGGATTTTCGGAGTGGTTGCCCTCTTCCCGACGCTCACCGTAACGCTCCTCAATTATCCGGTGTCCTGGGTTTTAACATCCGTTCTGTTTCTGTTTTACTATCATTTCCGGATGAAAAAGCTGACCGCGCACTGATTGCTCCGGCATCTCTTACTTCTCTCTGCTTTTTGCGAAGCTGACCGGGCGGCATGCCATAGGTTTCCTTAAAGCTGCGCAGAAACACCTTATAGTTGGTAATTCCATTTTTATTCATTAAATAAGTAATACTCTCGTCCGTCTGCAGCAGATCACTGTGAAAATACTGCAGGCGGATTTGATTTACATAAGTCAAAAATGTCTGGCCGGTGTACTTTTTAAACAGACGGCAAAAATATTCCGGCGTAAGCGACAGTTCATCTGCCGTCTCTTTTAGTGTAATCGGGTTCGTGTAATTTCTTTTCACATACTGCATGCTCTGCTCGATCCGCTCAAAATCTCTCCTGGAGCGGTGGCGCAGCACATGATCGACCGTGGCCGCATCCTTTGTATACAGCAGATACAGCAGCTTATAAACCGCTGCAAGAAATAGCAGATGCGTACCGTCCGCCGCCTGCTCCTGCAGGCACTTCATTTCTTCCAGCTTCTGTGACATCCGGCAATTCACGGATGCGGTCTCCTCCGAATACGGAACATATTCCCCGAAATGCAGTCCCCGCCAGTCCTCACTGACGCGCTTTAAATGCTCCGGCGGAATCTGCAGCAGATAGTAATGCCCGTCCCCATGGACATGCGTGTAGTGAATGTCTCTCGGATTGACAACGAGAATATCTCCCCGCTGCAGTTCATACGACGTCTCATTGATGTACGCTGTCATTGCCCCGTGCTGCATACAGATCATTTCCAGATGCTCATGCCAATGTGCCGGCAGCAATTCATTGGACGCGTCGACCTGCGTAAAATAGAGCTGCATCAGCCCGTCATCGGATATAATCTCATGTTCCCCCTGCTGCACTCCCGCTCCCTCTCTTTCCTGCTCTCCCCGTGTTTTTCACATGCACGGTTTCTCTTTCTACCATCATACCTTCAGAAGGAAAAAATATCAATATCGACCCATGTTTCTGCCAAAATTCGATCTATAACAAACGGAATTATCTGCTTATAATACGAACATAGACAATGTTCCATGATGGAAAATATCAAAATAATATCAGGCGTATGCCGGAAAAGAGGTCAAAATGAAGAAATGGACCAGAGTGATGTATCAGCCAAATCGTCCGTTAAAAGAGGGCTGTTACGTGACTGCTTCCAAAGAACACATCGCACTTTCCAGGGAAGCTGCTGCAGAGGGTATGGTTCTCTTAAAGAACGAGCACAAACTGCTGCCGTTAAAAGCAGGCAGCCGGATTGCACTCTTTGGAAAAGGCAGTTTTGATTATGTCAAGGGAGGCGGCGGCAGCGGCGATGTGACCGTATCGTATGTGCACAATCTCTACGATGGCTTTCAGATGCTCCACGATGCCGTCTCCCTCTACGAGCCGCTGTGCGATTTCTACCGCGCCAATGTGAACGAACAGTACGATCAGGGTTCCGTTCCCGGCATGACGACAGAGCCGGCGCTCTCCGCCGAGCTTCTCGCCGGCGCCAGTGCCTATACCGATACGGCTGTGATCGTATTGAGCCGTTTTTCCGGAGAAGGCTGGGACCGCTCCAGCATCGAATACAACGGAGAATATAATCCGTGGGAGACAGAGACCAGCATGCCGAAAATCTCCGGAGAGATCTTCCCGGACGGCGACTTCTATCTCACAAAGGAAGAATCCGCCATGATCGCGCAGGTAAAGCAGCATTTTTCCAGAATTGCAGTCGTCTTAAATATCGGCGGCATCATCGATACCTCCTGGATCAAAAATGACGATCAGATCTCCTCCGCACTTATCGCATGGCAGGGCGGCATGGAGGGCGGACTTGCCACGGCGGAACTGCTATGCGGAAAGATATCTCCGTCCGGCAAGCTTCCGGACACCTTCGCCGCTTCCGTGGACGACTATCCTTCCACCGCGGATTTCCACGAATCGGTTGACTATGTGGACTATACTGAGGATATCTATGTGGGCTACCGCTATTTTGAGACTTTTGGGGATGCGGCAAAACGCGTATGCTATCCGTTCGGATTCGGACTTTCCTACACACAGTTTTCCCTTACGGTGCAGAGTGTGACCGAAACCGCGCAGGCCATCCGCGCTTTTGTCCTTGTCACAAACACCGGAGATTACAGTGGAAAAGAAGTCGTGCAGATGTATTACAGTGCGCCGCAGGGACTTTTGCAGAAACCGGCGCGCGAACTTTCCGCTTTTTGCAAGACAAGAACACTTCTCCCGGGCGAAAGCCAGCTTCTGACGCTCGAGACAGCAAAGGATTCCATGGCTTCCTACGATGATCTGGGAAAAATTTTCAAATCCTCCTACATACTGGAAAAGGGAGACTATCATTTTTACATCGGAACTTCCGTCCGGGATGTCACAGCGCTGGATTATGTCATGACGCTCGACGCCAATCTGCTGGTAGAACAGCTTTCCTCCAAAGCCGCACCTGCAAGCTTGAAGAAGCGCCTGCTCGCAGACGGAAGCTACGAAGAACTTCCGCAGGGAACTGCCAACAATCCGAATGCCTGTGTTTTTGAAAAAATGATACCGGGCACCGAGGAGGCTCTCTCCCCGGCAACACGCGGACGCGCATCCTGCCTTCTGCTGAATTCCTATAAGGAAAACGCACATCCGCTGATCGATGTTTACGAGGGAAAGATTTCCCTGGATGAATTTACCGCCCAGCTGGACGACGATGATCTGATTCATCTGCTCGGCGGCCAGCCGAATACCTCTGTCGCGAATACCTACGGCTACGGCAATCTTCCGGAATACGGCGTTCCAAACATCATGACCGCCGACGGTCCTGCCGGTCTGCGCATCACACCGCAGTGCGAGGTCTGCACAACGGCATGGCCATGCGCCACACTGCTCGCATCCACCTGGAACCCTGCCCTGATCGAGCAGGTCGGAACCGCAGGCGCCGCGGAAGTAAAAGAGAACAACATCGCCGTATGGCTGACGCCGGCGGTCAACATTCACCGCAATCCTCTCTGCGGAAGAAATTTTGAATACTATTCGGAAGATCCGCTGCTCGCCGGCAAAATGGGCGCAGCCATGGTGCGTGGCATCCAGTCGCAGCACATCGCCGCAGCCGTGAAGCATTTTGCATGCAACAACAAGGAGACCAACCGCAAGCACAGCGACTCCCGCGTCTCCGAGCGCGCGCTCCGCGAGATCTACTTAAAGGCGTTTGAGATCATCGTGAAGGAAGCCGATCCGTGGGTTATCATGTCCGCTTACAATATGATCAACGGCCACCGCGCTTCGGAAAATCACGATCTGCTCGAAGGCATCCTGCGTGACGAGTGGCATTTTCACGGAATGGTAACCTCCGACTGGTGGACGAGAGGGGAACATTACAAGGAGATCAAAGCCGGAAATGATGTGAAGATGGCGTGCGGTTTCCCGGAACGCGTGAAAAAGGCGATGGAACTCGGTGCGCTGGATCGAAGCGATCTGGAGCGCTGCGCAAAGCGCGTACTTGATCTGATCTTAAAGATCGATTAGAAAACTCATTCTTCTTGCTGTAGCTAAAAAGACGGAAGCCTCTCACAGAGACTCCCGCCTTTTTGCTTTTCGACTATAGATATTTTCCGATATGGATTCAACCGCAGCAGCTCCTGCTTCCGCCCCGCCTCTCTGGAAGTTTTTGTTGCAGTCAATCCGTGCGGTTCCATTGGCAGCTGCAGCTACTTCTTCGTTTCTGCAGAATCCATACAACCGTTGCAGGATGCAGCGATTCTATCATCCGGCCACGATTTTCTAAGCGCCGCATAGGAAATCAGGAAGTTTGCCAACCAGCCCGCCGGTACGGCAAGCCAGACAAATGCAATACCAAAGCGCGGTGCAAAAATCAAAGCAACCGACAGACGGATCGCAAGGTTTACCATATTAGCTATAAGAAATGGACGCATGATTCCAAGTCCACGCAAAACTCCATCCGTTGCCATTTTAATACCCATGAAAATAAAGAAATAGCCAAGCCATCTCATGTAATCCCCGGATACCTGATATGCGAAAGCAGTTCCGTCTTTTCCCAGAAATAAGGAAGAAATCTGGGTGTGCAGTGTTTCAATAATTATAAAAGCCAGAACTGCAAAGCACAGATCTAACACCAGTGCAGCGTGATAACCTTTTTTAATACGCCCGATTTTCTGAGCACCAAGATTCTGGGACACATACGGCGAAACTGCATTGCCAATGGACACAAATATCAGTGAGAAAACATTCTCTACTCTCATTGTTGCCGAATAACCTGCGAGTGCCTGTGTACCAAATGGGTTTACAACTGCCTGCACGATCATCATGCCTATTGATACTGTGGACTGCTGGAGAACTGACGGTATGGCAATCCGGAGCATATAATGTAACTCCTGTCCGTCAAACCAGTGAAATGGACTCTTATATTGGCGCATCCGGTAAAAAAAGATCACGAATGAAAATACCGCAGAAATGCCCTGTGCGATCAAAGTTGCAAGGGCTGCACCAAATACACCCAATCCAAGTCCTGCCACCATCCAAAGATCCATAATAATATTCAAAACAGAAGAAAATATCAGCAGCCCCAACGGAATCTTTGATTCCCCGATTGAGGTGAACATCGTTGAAAGGATATTGTACATAAATAAAAACGGAAATCCCACAAAATATACCCGCAGATACAGTACCGCTTCCTCCAGTATGTCAGTGGGTGTTTGTAAAAGGCTCATCATCGGATGCGAAAAATGAAAGCCGAATACACCAAGAAGCACGCTTAAGATCAGAAAGCTGATCAAAGATGTCGACACAATCGTTTTCATTTTGCCGTAATCTCTGGCACCAAAATAGCGGCTCACCAGTACGCCTGCACCGACACCGGCACCAAGTGCCACACAAATAAACACATTCGTAAGTGCCGCGCATGCACCGACAGCCGCAAGTGCAGAGGAACCAACATACTGGCCGACAATAATGGAATCCGCCATATTATAAACCTGTTGGAAAAAGCTGCCCAGAATCATAGGCATTGCAAAAACAGTCAACGCTTTGAGCGGGGCATCTGTGATCAGGTATTCATCTTTTGACATTATCTTATTTCTCCTAAATTCCTGCTTTTATCTGGGATTTCTGCCACGATTTATTCCAGTGGCAATACATCATCCGGCATCAGGCATTCTAAAATGGCATGGAATATCAATGCTTACTGTTCCGCCAGCTCCTCATAAAACCGGTAATTGTTCTTGCCGTTCTGTTTGACATAATACAATGCCTTGTCCGCTCTTATATAGTATTCTTCAAAGCTTTCTCCATGTCTGCACATGCACAGACCGCAGGATAAGGATGCCGGTGAAGTCTCCGTCGTGGCATTTTTTGCCGCTTCAAAGCTGTCAAACAGCTTTCTCATCTGCGTGTTCATCTCAACTTCTGATACCTCAGACAGATAGAAGAGGAACTCATCTCCTCCCAGCCGGCAGACCACCGCATTCTCCATGCACGCTGTGAGCATTGCTCCTACCAGCCTGAGAGCATGATCCCCTGCCTTATGTCCATAGACATCATTGATCTTCTTGAGATTATCCATATCCACAAATCCCAGACAGCCATCATGCTCCTGCATTTTTTCAATAATCAGTGTCTCACCTTTATGACGCATGGGAAGTCCTGTCAGGTAATCCAGGCTTTCCCGGGCCTCTTTCTGTCGTGCCAGCTCCAGCTCGCGGATGCGGTCCATTGTCTGGATCAGGGTAACGACCAGCAGGACCACCAGTCCGATTGCAATAAAGATTCCGGACAGAGACACAACACGATACACCTCTGTCACCTCCAGCATGACTGCGATCATGGCAGCTACCAGTCCAATCAGCGGAAGCTTGTAATGTTTCGCTGTTCCCTTGATAAGATCCCGGCAGATGGTGATAAATATCGTCAGGAATGTTCCTGCGATCACTATGTGGGACAAGAACATTGTCGAAATAAAATCTGCGATATTCAGTACCTGTAAGACCGTGCATATCACAAAATTCACACAAATGATACACTCTGCCACATGATAGACCTTCCGGTATCTTCCCTGCTGCACACTATCAATATAGAACATGATTGGAACCGGGCAGATCATCACAACAAAGAAGCACATATTCGACAGAATAGAAGCATTGGGAACAAACAGCTGACGCAGCTTCGATTCTCCCAGCATCCACACTGCTCCCATGATCATGCACCATCCCAGATATTCCAGATCAAATCTTGTCTTGTATACAATATCGAGCACCAGACTGATGATCAGCACGACCAGTCCGGAAAACAGCATAGTGCAGGCGATCAGAGTTACCATAAAATAGCAGTGAAAGATATAGCCCCAGATATCTGATTTATCCCCGCAATATACCGTGTTGACGACACCGGAATACTTTTCAGTAAAAGACTGCAGTTCGATCCGCACTTCCTGCCCCGCATCCTCACCTGATGTCTCGCAGAACACATACCCGCTGGCAGAATTTTTCCCGAAGGGTCTGGTATTCTTCGTATCATACACCGTCCTCAGTTCCCCTCCGATATAAATGCGCACATTCTCCATAGAGGATCTGATGGCGATCGTATTTTCATTATAGTCCTGTGGGAGCACTGACCGGATGACCATAAGCTCACCGGCAGGTACATCATACCGGCCCGGAACCCGGATCTCCTCTTCTGTTCCGTCTGGCAGCTCCCGGTAAAAGGTTCCGGTATAAGTAATGCTTTCCTCCGTGACCGTTTCCCTCTCACTGGGGTAAATGCTCTGCCCTAAAAAAAATGCTGCAAACAGCACAAGTATCACTACATAAAATAAAATTCTTTTATACTTATGGATCGTATATTTCTCTTCTGTCATTTTTATTACCTATATTAAATAATTCCGTGGCATTTCCCCTGCTTTTATGACGATATTGGGGTGCAGTCCAATATCTTTCTCCCGCTCATGAACAAGTTTATCACAGACTGCAGGAAAAGTAACTATCTATTTTACTCTGTAGACGGAGATATTTCGCCCTGCTTATTCTTGTAGCAGCCAATCGGCTATATCGTGAATTTCGACTCCTTCATAGCTATATTGGGGATGTCTGGTTCTGGCAATAATCATTTTCGGATAAGCATCCCGAATCTGAAGCAGAGGAGAGCATTCTCTCTCAAATGTTTCCTGCCCGGAAATGTTGTCGCTGACCTGAATATAAATCTTCTCGCTGCCTCTCTGAGCAACAAAGTCGATCTCCTTTTGATAGAGCTTGCCGACATAGACATCGTATCCACGGCGAAGAAGTTCGATGCAAACGATGTTTTCATATACTCTGCCATAATCCATATTTCTACTTCCCAGTATTGCATATCGAATACCGCTGTCGCACAAATAGAACTTTTCAGAGCTTTCAAGGTATTTCTTACCTCGGATATCGTATCTCTTAATATCATAAAATACAAAAGCATTGCACAAATGCTTAATGTACTTGCCAACGGTTACATGATTGGTCGGAGTCTCATTTGCTGTCAGCAGCTGACTGACCTTATTAGGAGAAGTCAGGTTGCTGATATTATCCATAAGGAACTCGCTCAGACGCTGTAAAACCAAAGTGTCCGGGAGCGCATATTTCTGCACCAAATTCCTTGTAACAATCGTTTCGTAGACCTCTTTGATATAGTTTGTTCTGTCTTTTTCGATTCTGTAAGCGTAAGAACCTGCTAAACCGCCCTTGATAGCGTACTCATCAAAGAGCTTATCTTTATCATTAACATCATCATAATATTGGCAATATTCCTGGAAGCTGAAAGGAAACACATGAATTTCAATATAGCGTCCGGTAAACAGAGTTGCCAGATCTGCACTCAACAGGAAAGCATTAGAGCCTGTTACATAGATGTCGTATTTTCCCTTAGAGTACAGGCTATTGATTGCCAACTCAAACTTGGGACACATCTGAACCTCGTCTACAAACAGGTAGTTCGTTTTACCTTCCTGATAATGTTCTTCCACATAGGCGTGTAAGGCATGGTATTCCTTGATTTCTTCATACGCCAAATCCATGAAGTCAATGAAGATGATATTGATATTTTCAAAATGGCTTTTCAGATACTCAATATACGCCTGCATCAGCTTGGACTTACCGGATCGACGAATGCCCGTGATGATCTTGATGTCAGGAGTACCATTCAGTTCAATGATTCTATCGAGATATTTTGCTCTTGTAATTGTTTTCATATCGTCACCCGCTTTCAAAAGTCAAAAATTTTTCATTTCTTGAAACTGCTTCGATGTACTTATTATACTGTCTGCTAATAGTATATGCAAGAGATCGCTTTCAAAAACACAAAATATTTTATTTTTTGAAAGTGGAGACTATGTAAAGGCAACCTGAAGGTTGCCCCAGACATTAAGCCTATCCTGTTTACACAGGTTCATTATCATCTTCATCGACGGAGCTATCTGCATCATAGTCCTCAACCTCTGGATCGTACCCATAGTCCTCGTCATCGTCCACATAATCAGCATCCATCCCTGCTGACAAAATCAGTATTTTCAACCCTGTTTCACTGACAAACCTGTCACTGAAATTGCAATTCTGCACGAAAAAAGCGGCAATGAAACTATCTTCATTACCGCTTAAAATAGAGCGTTCCCTATAGGAATCGAACCTACAATAGAGTCTTAGGAGGACCCCAACCTATTGTCACTCTCTGTCAATCTGAGGTAAGGTAAACCCAAGTGGGACACTATATAAAACTGTTTCCGATTCAATTTGAGTTATTCTGAATACCCCCTCTGTCAAGCTCTGTAAAGCTCTGAAAGTTAGCTGATTGTTTGCTCCAGCTAATAATCGGGGAATGCCTTGATATTACCATCGACATCTGTTATATGACCACCATGCTTCGTACGTTCGATCATGGTAAACAGTATTCAATTAAACTTTCCTATCGTAAGTACAAGATATTTTCTTGTCTATAAATAATATAACGCATACGAGACGGTTTGTCCATGCGTTTTTGACTAGCAAATTTATAAGCTGCTTTCATATTTTTAAACACGGACATAACCAGTAGATGGACCTGCACCAACTTTTGCGATATACCCACTCTTAACCAGATTCGTCAAAGTCCTTTCCACGGTAATTTTGCTTATATCAGGACAAAGCTCCATGATTTCTTTCTTTGTAATTTTGCCAACCTTGTTATCAATAACCGCTTTAATTCTATCAGGCTTAGAAAGACTCCGATGCTTCAAATGCTCTACACGGCTTTCGAATTCATTGTATGCTTTCAACATGATACCCAGATAATATTTAACAAAAGGCTCATAGCTGTTTTCTCCCTCATGCCAGCCAGTAGAGCTTGCTTGAAGGGCTTCATAATATGTTTCTTTTGTCTTTTCAATCAGCATTTCCATACTGACATATTTTCCAACGATGTATCCCGCCTTATAAAAAAGCAGTAAAGTGAGCAAACGGCTCATCCTACCATTTCCGTCATTGAAAGGATGGATGCACAGAAAGTCCAGAATGAACATGGGAATCAAAACCAGTTTATCAATGCGGTCAGCTTCCCATGCTTCAAGGAAGCGGGCGCAAAGTTCTTCCATCGCTTCAGCAGTCTGAAATGCGGGAACTGGAATAAAACGTGCCTTCTGATGACCCTCGGCATCTGTTTCTGCAATTACATTATCGGAATTCTTATAACTTCCACCAGCACCCCCCTGTGAATAGGAGTACAGATCTCGATGTAACTGCAAAATAATGTTCGGTCTTGGGTTGATATATTCATAGCCTTCGTGAATTGTGGAAAGTACTTCACGATAACCAGCAATTTCCTGCTCAGATCGGTTGCGGGGTTCTGCTTTTTGACTTACCAATTCTTCCAAACGCTTATCGCTTGTAAATATACCTTCGATTCGGTTGGATGCTCCCGTACTCTGAATCAATGCAACTTCTAAAAGTGTTTTCAATTCATCTACATTGGCTTCGAGAAATAATTCCTGTTTGCCTTTATGTTCATGGATGCTGCTAACCATCTGAACAATTTCAGGTGTTAACAACTTCGCAGGACTTACAATAAAATCAAAGTCTCTCATATGAATCTCCTTCATTTCAGATTTATCTCCATCATTCTATCATCAAATGATGGAGATCTCAATAGATTTGATGGAGATAGAATATCCATATACACAATAAATATCCTCATTTCATCCATATATTATATCGTTTTATGGATTGTTTTTTCATTAAAATTACACTATTTTTTCACTATTTTTCATTACTTCATCGTTTTCGCCAACGAATTGAGCAACGCCCGCCTCTCTGGATTCAGATTCTTTTTCTCATAAAATGCTTCTTTAAAAAGCTCTGCATTTTTCCTTTGGTCATCATCCGAAATATGAGAGTACGCATCCGTAACCATATTGACCTGTGCATGGCCGGAATCACCCTGTACTGCTTTGATATCAGATAATGGTACACACAAGCACGGAAAACACTTTATGCAAAATCTTCCACAATAAAATCTATAAATGATCCGCAAAGGCAAAGGAAACCGACAGTTTACCATGTTTGGAATTATGGCAGTTCTTTTAGGAAGTGGAGATGCATTCCATCTGGTTCCCCGTGCAGTAGCGCTTTGTACAACTGGACTTGAGAACTTTACTGTACAGATGGGGTTAGGAAAGTGGATTACCTCTATCACTATGACTATCCTAAAATCATCCCCTCCTCAGAATTTGCAACAAGTTGTTGCAAATTTTCTATATCCTTTTATTTTACAGAAGTACTTATTTTTAACTTTTTTCCTTCATATTTTTATATTGCAAAAATCATATCACCATCTGCAGTATATCCTCTATATGTTCTGCATAATAATCAGCCCCATTCAGTTCCCCTTTCTCACCATATCCATACAGGCATCCTATAAAAGGGCTTTTGCAGGACCTGGCACATTCCAGATCCTGTCTCCTGTCTCCGACTACCAGATAAGGGCCACTATATTCCCGGATGATTTCCTGCACAATTTCTGTCTTTGGACGGAATCTGTATGATTCACAGTCATAAAAACGGTCAAACCATCGTTCCATCCCAAATTCCTTCCAGTGTGCCTCACGATATGAAGCTTTACAGTTACTTAAGATCACAAGGTGATATCCCCGGTTCTTCAAAGCTGTTAGCATCTCCTCTGCTCCCGGATACCACACTGCCTTATGTTTCCTGATCTGTCTTATCATCAGATCTCCTACCATCGTGCTTGCCTGCTCTTTATAGCTCTGATCCAGTTCCGGCAAAAATGTATTCCACATCTCCTTACTGTTAAGTCCCAGCCAGCCGGCAATTTCCACCGAGCCTATCTCCCGTTCTTCGGTAACCTTCTGTTCTGTCAGCCACTGATAGGTTTCACGAAATGCCGGTTCATAGATTCCAAGGGTATGATGGATCGTTCCATCATAATCGAATATGATTGTTTTTGTCATCATTTATTTTCCTGTCTTTTAGAGCTGCTTCATCAGATTGACCATCTCAATCGCAGATAATGCACAATCATAGCCTTTATTTCCCGCTTTGCTTCCTGCACGCGCAATAGCCTGCTCGATATTTTCAGTCGTGATCACTCCGAATAAAACCGGGATTCCTGTTGCAAGTTCAACCTGTGCGATTCCCTTGGCAGATTCATTACACACCAGATCATAATGTGAAGTATCTCCACGGATGACAGCTCCAACGCAGATAATTGCATCATATTTTCCTGACTGTGCCATCTTCTGTGCTGTAATCGGAATCTCAAATGCTCCCGGTACCCATGCTGCAGTAATGTTCTCTTCTTCTACTCCATGTCTTACCAGTCCGTCGACTGCCCCTCCCAATAATTTATTCACAATAATTTCATTGAATCTCGCTGCCACGATACCAACCTTCATTCCCTCCGGTGCTACTACTTTTCCTTCTACTAAATTGATCTGTCTCATTTTTTCTTCCTCCTGATATTTGCTGTTTTTTATAAATTTATTTCTTTAAAAATATGACCCATCTTTTCCTGCTTCGTCTTCATATACTTCCGGTCATACTTTTGTGCCGGAATCTCCAGAGGTACTCTCTCATTGATCTTCAGTCCGAATTCGCCAAGTCCATAGACTTTATCCGGATTATTTGTCAGTAATCTTAATGATTTCACACCAAGGTCTGACAGTATCTGTGCCCCGACCCAGTACTCTCTGAGATCCGGTGCAAACCCTAACTTCACATTAGCCTCCACAGTATCGTATCCCTGCTCCTGAAGCGCATATGCTTTGATCTTATTGATCAGTCCGATTCCTCGGCCTTCTTGTCTCATATACAGAATGATTCCTCGGCCTTCTGCTTCTACCTGGCGCATCGCTGTCTGCAGCTGCAGGCCACAGTCACATCTGAGCGATCCGAATGCATCCCCTGTCAGACACTCCGAATGTACCCGGCAAAGCACATCCTCACCATCTCCCAGATCACCTTTTACCAGTGCCAGATGATGCTCTCCTGTAATATCATTGATATAACCATACATTTTAAAATCACCGTACTGCGTTGGGAGGTTTGCAACGGCTTCCTCCTTTACATGCTTTTCATGTATTCTTATATAATCCTGCAGATCACGGATCGTAATAAATGTAAGGTTATGCTCTTTTGCCATTTCCCATAGCTGTGATGTACGCATCATAGTTCCATCTTCTTTCATAACTTCACAGCACACGCCGCATTCTTTCAGTCCAGCAAGTCTCATAAGATCTGTTGTTGCCTCTGTATGGCCATTTCGTACCAAAACCCCGCCTTTTCTGGAAATAAGCGGAAACACATGTCCCGGTCTTCTGAAATCCTCCGGTTTTGACTGATCATCCACACACTTCATGATAGTATAGGAGCGCTCTTCCGCAGAGATACCTGTGGTTGTATCTGCGTGATCTACTGCCACGGTAAATGCTGTACTGTGATTGTCCGTGTTCTCCGCAACCATCGGCGGAAAGTTCAATCTCGCCGCAATTTCTGCACTCATCGGTGTACAGATAAGACCCTTTGCATAGGTCGCCATGAAATTAATATTTTCCCTGGTCGCAAACTCTGCCGCACATATCAGATCTCCCTCATTTTCTCTGTCCGGATCATCTGTGACCAGAACTATTTTTCCTTCCTTAAGATCCCTAAGTGCTTCTTCAATTGTGTTGTACTGATAATTTTGTGACATAGTGTATATCCTCCTGTTCTAAAACCCGAATTCTTCAAGAAACTCCATCGTAATTCCGGATTCTTTTTTCTCTTCTTCGTTTTTTCTGATGCCAAGCAGTTTTTCTACGTATTTTCCGATCACATCATTTTCCAGATTAACCAGATCCCCCGGCACCTTTTCCAAAAGAGTGGTTTCTTCTCCTGTATGTGGAATGACCGACACCTGAAAACCAGCTTCATCAACCCTTGCAACTGTCAGGCTGATCCCATCAATACAGACGGATCCTTTTTCCACGATCAGATGCAAAATCTGTGGCGATGTCTCAATTGATACCCAGATGGCATTTTCTTCCTGGAGCATGGAACGTATCACGCCAGTCCCATCAATATGGCCGCTTACTATGTGTCCCCCGAACCTGCCGTCTGCAGCCATTGCACGTTCCAGGTTTACCTGGCTTCCGGCCTTGCAGCTGCCAAGACTGCTTCTTCTGATCGTCTCTGCCATCACATCGGCAGTAAATCCGTCCGGCTGAATCGACGTAACTGTCAGACACACACCATTCACAGCGATACTGTCACCGATCCTTGTCCCTTCCAGGACTTTCCGGGCTTTCACTGCCAGGATCCCTGATTCCCCTGTCAGCTGTATATAACGGACTTTTCCTTTCTCTTCTACGATTCCTGTAAACATGATTCCTCCTGTTTTTTATCACACACCTGACATTTTATCCGGATATCCTCACCGATCTGGCAGATATCTGTATATTTCAGTTCCACTGCTTCAGACGGCAGTTCAACTCCAATACCCTCTACCGGTGTCTTCCCAGCCACACCGCCAAACAGCTTTGGTGCCACAAAAGCCTGTACTTCCTTTACAATTCCAGCTCGCAGTGCACTGTCATTTAACGTACCTCCTCCCTCCAGGAGGATGCTGTCAATGCCTCTGTTTCCAAGATCTGCCATCAGCTTCTTAAGGTCTATCTGATTCTTTTCGTCGGGACAGTAAATGGTTTCAACTCCCATGGTATGTAATATTTTTATTTTCTCTTCTGCATTTTTCTGTTCTGCATAAGCCACGATCGTCCGGTACTTTTCCGCACTTTTTACAATCTGACTGCCCGGCGGGATCCTGAGCTTACTGTCACACACAATCCTGACAGGACTTTTCCAGCCTTCTACCCGGACGTTTAACATCGGATCATCTGCAAGCACAGTTCCAATACCAGCCATGATTCCCATGTACTGATGCCGCATATGCTGTACTTCTTTTCGTGCAGATTCTCCGGTGATCCATTTTGATGCTCCTGTTTTCGTTGCGATCTTCCCATCCAGTGTCATGGCATACTTCATTACCACATAAGGAGTCTTCGTAGTAATATAATGGAAAAACACCGGGTTCAGCTGATCACATTCTTCTCTCATAAAATCTTCAACTACTGTTACACCGGCTTCCCTTAACATCTGTACACCTTTTCCTGCCACTTTCGGATTCGGATCTCTGGAACCGATCACCACTTTTCTGATCTTCTGTTCAATGATCGCTTCCGTACATGGAGGTGTTTTACCATGATGACAGCAAGGCTCCAACGTGACATAAATCACCGCACCTTCTGCTGATTCTGTAAGAGAAGCAATTGCATTACGTTCCGCGTGAAGTTCTCCATACTTTTTATGATAGCCTTCCCCGATGATCTTTCCGTCTTTTACGATCACTGCCCCTACCATAGGATTGGGATTCGTCCAGCCTTCTCCTTTTTTGGCCAGTTGAATAGCCCGAAGCATATATTCCTGATCCGTCATTTCTATTCCTTCTTTCTTATTCCTGTTCTTTGCCTGGGCTACGCCGAGGCTTTTAAACATGTGCAATCGGATTCACAGACAAGTGAATGGTATAGTTATTTCGAAAACGATGTACCAGATACAAAAAAAGCCTGCAGAAATATCTGCAGGGTGGAATTGATCTGTTACATATGATTGATAAATGAATGTCTGATTTTCCTATATAAAAAGCTCTGAAATGGATCACCATCTCAGAGCTCTGATACTACATTCATTCATACAAAAAATCAACTGTACTATCATCTTCTTCCATCCAGACTGTACTGTCGGCCCCGGAATCTCACCGGATCATGCCTCTCGGCTCGCGGGCTTTACCGCCGGTAGGGAATCTCACCCTGCCCTGAAGATATCTTTTTGTTTATTTTAATACTTTATCTGTTATTTGTAAAGCAGAATTTTTATTTTACTTAGTTTACTGGTTTGGAAATGAAAGTTCCCGGATGAGCAATTTTCATATAATTTCTCAGTTCCAATGCCAATACTCTTAACCGTTCAATCGCTATCTCAACGATTTTTTCATCTGGATCCATCTGATCCACTTTTTCTGCCATAGGCATCCTCCTTCTTCCTGAAATAAAAAATCCGCCCAGATTAGAACCTAATCTAATCTGAACGGAATACTCATTCAGGCTTGATATTTTCCAAGCAGAAATAGTTTTAATCATTACCCTTTTGTTAGCTACAAGAATTTACAACCTTTTACACCAGTTGCATTATAGCTTTTCATTCCTGTTAGCAGAAAAACAATAAAAAAAACGGCAATGATTTTTCTCTCATTACCGCTTAAAATAGAGCGTTCCCTATAGGAATCGAACCTACAATAGAGTCTTAGGAGGACCCCGTTATATCCATTTAACTAAGGGAACAAATGCCGTATTTTCGGGCTTTTCAGCCTTTTTGGCTCCGGCTGCCATGTTTATGAATCCAATCACTTGCGTGATGAATTGCCTCTGTTATTATATATTGATTTTAGTCTTTTTGCAAACTCTAAAATCCAGTTGAGTCTCACTAAATGGTCTGCACTTAGTTGCCCCTTAGGAGGGGGCTGTTATATCCATTTAACTAAGGAAACATATATTTGCTGTATACAGACTTTTCTGTATACAGCTTATTTATTTTACCATATTATCCGATAAAAAACCATAGTAAAATCACAAACTAATCCCGGTATTTTACGCTGCCCTGCATCCAGATATTTCCCTTAAAACGTCTGCCCACTTCCGGTTCGCCGAGCAGATCTTTTTGATTGATACAGACGCTGAAAAGAATATCATTGCACATGATTTCCATGGAATATACATTTTCCTCCGTGAAACGGTTCTGGAGCAGTGTCACATCCATGATCTCGCCGAGCACCGAATACTGATCGCTCTCGATACCATACGGCATAAAGTAGGTATCCACAATGCTAAGCACATCTTCATGTGTGATCCTTTTTGACAACAGCGAGTAGGTATCAATGTCCTCCAGCGTCAGATTCTCGATCGCATCCTCATCCCCGTCTCTTGCCGCGGCAATCAGATGATTCCGGTCTGTTCCCTCCTTTGGCGCATGAGGCACTTTTTTCTCCGCCTTATTGATCGGGAATAAAATCTTTCCCTCCGTAGACAGCGCAGCTAAAATGACGCCGTCTGCCAGATTCATATATCCTTTGCTCTTGCTGACCGCAAGATAATCCACCACATTCTGAAGATAAAAAATGAGTGTCACTCCAATGCGGACTTCATCACATATCCCCGCATAGGATTCTTTTTCCGCATGTTTTTCCACTTCTGCGGGTTCTATTGTGGATATGTTCTTTCCACACAAATACGGATAGTAATATTCCATCTCAAAGGTATCATCTTCGTTATACACGCCCCGGACAGAGATTCCGAAAAAATCTCCGTACTCCTTTGACAGTTCTGCAAATTCATTGCCCTCCGAATCAAGTGCAGCCTTCTGAACCGTCGGTGCGCTTATAATATCTGCAAAAATATGCTGCAGCTGTTCTTTTGTAATATGACTGAACCCGATGGCTCTTAGAAATTTGTGCATTTTCTATCTTCACCTCTTTCTGTTTCTAGTTTTCGACCTGAAGAATAGATACATTCTTGTTCTTATTCAACTGGTATATCTTTTCCGTCAACCGGTCCTCTTCATCCAAAATTCTAATTACAGGCCGGATGGAATTTTCTGTCTGTTTTAAAACGATGCCGGACTCTCCGGTATTGAGCCGGACTCTCGTCCCGACCGGATAGCGTGCGACGAGCCGCTCGATCACACGCACAATTCTCCTGTCATAAAAAATATCCGTACCTTCCACCAGATACTCAAGTGCCTGCTGGATGCTCATACGTCTGCATTCCATCCCGCTGATAAAACAGTCGAACGCATCACATGCCTGTAATATTCCACATTCCGTATCCCGCGTTTTCTGCTTCAACGGAAATCCGGAACCGTCTCTTCTCTCATGATGTACAAGTACCATTTTTTTTACAAAAGGATCCATCCATTTTTCTTCCTCCAGAACAGAGTACGCAAGGATCGGATGCTTCCGGTATTCAAAAGCCTCTGCTTCTGACAATTCGTTGATGTCGCAGTTGATATACGGCACCGTAATGTAGCGGAGTCCCAGATCATGCAGCAATGCTCCCAGTGCAAGTCTGTAAATCTGCTCCGCAGTGAGCTTCATTTTTTTTGCGACTATAATACATAATTTTGTTACTACAAGTGTATGTTCGTACAAATTACCTTCGCGTTCCAAAAGATCAATTACCATATTTTCATCCGCCTGCATGACATCCTGAATAATGTCCTCTGCGACGTATTCAATTTCCCGAAGAGAACTGCCCCTGTGATAAATATGCTTTTCCAGAATAGATTTTATTTTTTCAATATATTCTTCCCGTTTTTCGTTACTGATAATATCATGTGGTGTTTCATCTTCCTCATAGGGGTCTTCGATACACACGGTCTCGATTCCCAGAAAGGAGATCAGATCCAGATATTCCGTTTTCAGCGTTGTTCCCTCAGAAATGAGAATTTCATTTTCCTTCGTTATGACCGGCCCTGCAAGTTTCTCCCCCCCTTGCAGTGTTCTTACCAGTTGTATTCTCATACATTATCCTCATTCGTTGTTTTCTGTTTTTCCCATAGCTCTGTCGAGAGCTTTCTGCTCCTCATCCGATAACACGATAATGGAATTACCATCTACGATCTCTTTGATATATGTATAGCAGCCTTCGCGTGTGTGCATGGCATTGATGATAAATCCGTTATTTCTTACATCCAGCATGGCAAGAGAAAAACTGAGTTTTCCTCCCATCTCGTTGAACGCATCATACTTTATCAGTCCCATCTTCTGATAGGTCAGCTGCATGGCCTCAAACAATGATTTGATTGTTTTTTCATTCTCATTGTTTGCCTCAAGAAGTGTATCTACCTGATCCAGACGCTTGATCAGGGTATCTTCCAGATTCTTACCGTTTTTTCCGCTCATAAATACTTTGTATGCTTTTTTCAGCTTCCGCATCTGCGCTATATTTACAATGATAAGAATCAATAGAATCAGAACCACTGCACTAAGTCCGATAATAATATAATCGGAATCAAAACCTAAATACTGTGAAATCATATGCTTCCTCTCTCTTTATTCTGATATGGCTTTTATCAGAATCTTACTCTGTCTATTTTCGGATGGATCCAAACAGATCCATGATACGGTCAAGTTCATCCATAGAATAATATTCAATTTCGATCCTGCCCTTCTGGTTATCCTTCTGATTGATGGCAACCTTTGTTCCAAGAATGACTTTCATCTTCTCTTCCAGATCACGGCAGATTGCTTCCATCTTCGGATCGATCTTTACCTCTTCCTTTGCTTCCGGCTGATCTTTTTCCTGCTGGATCTTCTTTACCAGTTTTTCCGTCTCACGCACACTCAGTTTTTCGTCGAAAATTTTCTGTGCTGTCGTATACTGTTTTTCCTGATCGTCAATACCGAGAAGTGCTCTCGCATGTCCGGTCGAGATCATGTCATCAATTACCATCTGCTGTACTCTCTCGTCGAGTTTTAACAGTCGCATGGAATTTGTGACAGCGGTTCTGCTCTTCGATACACGCTCGGCAACTTCATCCTGTTTCAGATTGAACTCTGTCAGTAACCGCTTGTATGCGATTGCTTCCTCAATCGGATTTAAGTTTTCTCTCTGGATATTTTCGATCAGGGAGATTTCTACGACTTCCTGGTTGGAAAGATTCTTGATAATTACTGGAACCTCTTTTAATCCGGCAAGTTTCGCTGCTCGCCATCTGCGCTCGCCGGCAATAATTTCATAATATCCTTTTCTGTCCTGTACAAGCAGAGGCTGTAACACACCAAACTGTTTGATTGACTCGGACAATTCCAACAGGGCATCCTCATCAAAATTCTTTCTTGGCTGTTCCCGATTCGGTTCTACCTTATTGATATTTACCAGAACACCCTCGATGACTTTATCGTTTTTCACATTTTCATTCTTTGCTTCCGTTTTTGTGGCACTTACTTTGTTTGGAATTAAAGAATCAATTCCCTTTCCCAGTCCACCTTTTTTTGCAGCAGCCATAGCTCTCCTCCTTATCTCTCCATCACTTCTTTTGCCAACATACGATAACTTTCTGTTCCCGCTGATTTTGAATCATACATATTGATCGGAAGTCCGTGAGATGGAGCCTCTGCTAATCGGATATTTCTCGGAATCAGTGTCTCATAGATCTTGGTATCAAGATTTTCTTTTACATTCTCTACTACCTGATTGGACAGATTGGTTCGCACATCATACATGGTAAATACAACTCCGTCGATGATGAGATCTGGATTCAGTCTCTGCTGTACCAGATCAATCGTGTGGATCAGCTGGCTCAATCCCTCAAGTGCGTAATACTCACACTGAATTGGAACCAGCACCGAATCCGCGGTTGTCATCGCATTGATCGTCAACATGTTTAAGGATGGTGGGCAGTCAATGATGATAAAATCATAATCATCCCTGATATAATCTACGGCATTTTTTAAAATATATTCCTTTTCATTGATACCAAGTAACTCGATCTCTGCTCCGGCAAGATTCACATTGGACGGGATAATCTTCATTCCTTCTACTACGGTATCTGCCATACTCTCTTTGATGGAACACTCATCCAGCATCAATTCATATACAGTATTTTCCAGTTCGTTTTTATCAACGCCTAATCCGCTTGTCATATTTCCCTGCGGGTCAAGATCAATGGTCAACACTTTCTTTCCTGCTTCTGCAAGACAGGATGATAAATTGATAGCTGTGGTTGTCTTACCAACACCACCTTTTTGGTTTGCGATTGCAATTATTCTGCTCATATATTACCTCTTTTAAATTTTTATTACCCTGTTCATTTGGTGCGTTTTGTTTGCCAGAGTTCATTATTTTAGCAAACTTCTAATATGAACTCGACAGAGTTCATTATAACACTTTTACATATTCTTTTCTATAGGAAAGTTCGTATCAAATGTTTCACGTGAAACATTTTCACGCTGATTGCAAACTGTTGTATTTCTGTTTTTTTATAAATACAAAATCTTGTAGAAAACATGTGTGAAACATTTTATTTATATAATGTTTCACGTGAAACATTGCAATAATTTTTCCAATAATACGCGTTTTAAAACAATTTTATATAGTAATAAACATTATTTCTTCTATAAAATAATTGAGTGTATCGGATGATTCCGAAACACTCAATCTTTATACTCTCTAATACTAATGAATAGAAATCAAATTATTCCGAATAGCAAATACAGCTGCCTGCGTACGATCAGAAACATCAATCTTTTTAAAGATACTCGATACATGATTTTTCACAGTACGTTCGCTGATGTGCAATTCATCAGCCACTCCCTTATTGTACATTCCAACTGCAAGAAGCTTCAACACTTCAAGTTCTCTCTTCGTCAGTTTTTCAATCTTCTCGCTGTCCATATCCCGGTCAATCATTTTTGCATTTAATACAGGAATCAGACTCGGCTGTATGTAATCTTCTCCATCGACAACAGATAAGATTGCTTTTTTCAATTCAGAAGACTCAGAGTCTTTCAACAGATAACCATTGATTCCGATGTCCACTGCTTTCAATAAATACTCCACTTCATTATGTACGGTAAGAACAAGAATCTTGACATCTATTTTTTCATCTTTAATCTTCTGCAAAACTTCAAGTCCATTCATGCGCGGCATATTGATATCCAGCAACAAAACATCCGGTATCTGCTCTTTTAATTTTTCCATGCAATCAATACCATCACACGCCTCTGCAATTACCTGAAAGTCTCCTTCCAGTTCCAACAGTTGCTTTAATCCTTCACGAATCAATGAATGATCATCTGTAATCATTACTTTTACTGCCATTTAAAACTCCTCCTTGTTACTAATAGGTACTTTCACTATAATTTTTGTTCCAACACCGATCTTAGAGTCAATCTGTATCGAACCGGATAATAAATATACTCGTTCTTTCATCATAGACATTCCAAACCCAGAATTATCATCCCTTGGACGCTCATCCAGAATATGAACATCAAATCCTGTTCCATCATCCTCGACTATTACCGTGATACCTCCTTGCTCGTATCTTAACAGAACATGTATCAGAGTCGGGTTTGCATGACAGATCGCATTGCTGCATGCCTCCTGAATAATTCTAAGTAACGTTATCCCGATAATTGGTTTTAATTGATAAGGAGTTCCTTCCACTACAAAATGAATCTTCTTCGTGCCGGTTGCTTCCAGCTTGTCCAAAGTTCTCTCAATTGTAATATCCAGACCAATATCATCAAAAGACATAGGGCGCAGGTTATAAATCATCTTTCTGGTATCATCGATGATCTCCCTAAGATTCTTGATCATCTTATTGAGTTCCAGTTTACACCGGATAGGATCCATATCCACCAGTTTACTGCACAGTTCTGCCATGTGAACCATTGCCGTAAGATTCTGTACGGTACTGTCATGAAGTTCACGCGAAATACGCTGTCTCTCATTCTCCTGCGTTTCAAGGAGAGACGTATGGTACCTTTCTTCCTCAAGTGTATTTCTGTTACACTTGCATGCAGCATCTGTCTTTGCCTGCTGTAATACCCCTGCTGCTTCTTCCACTCTTTTCATCTGCTGCGTATGGTAGTCCGTCTCCAGGTGAATTGCCTCCTCGACTTCTTTCATCTCTGCATGCAATTCATCAATTTTCTGCTTGTTCCTCGAATTTACTTTTCTTGGAGTAAACGACTCAAAGTTAGGATCGTTCGTCTCCTCAAGCAAATGGATCATTGCCTGCGTCTCTTTCAAATGAATCTGTAAATCAGAAATCCGCCTCGCGCTGTTCTGCTCCTCTTTTAAAAGTTCCTCATAAATTTTCTGAATATATTCTTCTACCATTTTGCCACCGAACATATGTTTGATATTAAAAACCAAATTACCAGTATTATTTTATACCAAACGTAATTCAATGAAAAGCAAAAATTTATATTTTCAGAATTTTTAATTTGTATAAGTTATGGAAAGCGGCTATAATATAAGTAATAGGAAACATTTTGCAAAGATTACGGGAGGTTCTATGAACAATAGCATGAAAAAGAACATCAGACATTTCTTTCTGCTGACTGCTCTTGCTGCAGGCACGATTCATCTTGTGAACCGCTTCATCGATATGACAGCAGAGATGAAAAATATTTTAAAGACGGAAAGCGGCAGCTACTATCACTGGAAAAACGGCAGCATTTTTTATACCAAGCGCGGCTCCGGTTCTCCGCTCCTTCTCATTCACGAATTAAATCCGATCGCTTCTTCCTATGAGTGGTGCAGACTTGTGAAAAAGCTTGAGAAGCACTATACGGTATATACCATAGATCTGTTGGGATGCGGCCGCTCGGACAAGCCTTATCTGACTTATACCAATTACCTGTATGTACAGCTTCTCACAGATTTTATTCATGATGTGATCGGGGAACGCCCGGATGTCGTGACAACAGGCAATTCTATTTCGTTTGCGGTACTTGCCCAGAATATGAATCCGAATCTTCTCGCAAGCATCACTGCGATCAATCCGCCTGCGATGAACAGTTTTGACCGCACACCGGACAAGTATTCCTCTGTCAAAAAGGCACTGCTGGAGCTGCCGATCCTCGGAACATTCCTCTACAATGTCCGGACACACGAATCCAATATCCGGCGGACACTGCAGAAAACATATTTTAGCAGACCGCAGCTTGTATCCAGCAAGATGCTTGATGCCTACTATGAGGCATCGCACATGGGAAAGAGCCACGGAAAATATCTGATGGCAAGCATCGAGGGACATTACACCGACAATGCAATCGGACATGCCGTGAAAAAGCTTACCATTCCGCTATATATTATTGAAAGCCGTTCCATGACAGATGCGGTTGCCATTGCAGATTCTTATGCGCACAAAAACGCAACTGTAGAAACCGCCTATATTTCAAATGCAGGTCTAACCCCGCAGCTTGAAGTACCGGATAAGCTTCTGAACATCATGCGGATGTTCTTACATGAAGATCACTAATGTAACGTCATACCTTATACAATCAAATACTTCATAAAATCAAAGAGAGATGACACGACCGGATCAAGGATCCATCGCATCATCTCTCTTTTCTGTTACTGCAGCGGTTCTTTTGTCGGTGTGCCGGCTTTTCTTGGATAAGCTTTCGGCGTCTTCCTCTCTTTCTCAATCACAACAAACGAACGCTTCTGATCAAACAAATCGAATTTGTAAATGTCCTTCACTTCACCACCCAAAAGATAAATGGCTCTCTTTGCCTGTGTGGCTTCCTCATCCACCTCTCCTGATTTATAGGAAATAAATGCTCCGCCGGTCTTCACAAATGGAATACAATACTCGCTGAGGGAGGATAAATTTGCCACGGCACGGGACACACATAGGTCAAATTGTTCCCGATATAATATATTTCTGCCCATTTCCTCTGCTCTTCCATGAACAGCAGTCACATCTTCCAATCCGAGTGTATCAATGACCTCCTGTAAGAAACGGATTCTCTTATTCAGTGAATCCGCCAGCACGATCTGAAGTTTCGGAAAAGCAATCTTTAAAGGAATTCCCGGAAATCCCGCTCCCGTTCCAAGATCCAGAATCCGATATGCCTCCGGTCGATCTTCGAGACTTCTTAAATCCTTCACACGACACAGGGAAAGGCTGTCAAGAAAATGCTTCTCAATGACCTCATCAAACTCTGTGATAGCGGTCAGGTTCATAACTTTATTCGTTTCTACCAGAAGTTCATAATAGGTTAGAAATTGTCCCATCTGTTTTTCGTCCAGATGGATCTGCAAATCATCCAGACCTTTTTTGAACTTTTCAAGATTATACGCCATAAACCACCTCTCCATTCCTGCACTCTTTTTCTTTTTATGAATGATACTCCTATGAATGATGCTCCCCATGATGATTCATCTGTTCCATGTACACCAGCAATACGGAAACATCCGCCGGCGATACACCGGAGATACGCGACGCCTGACCGATCGATGTCGGGCTGTACAGCTTTAACTTCTGCCGCGCCTCAATGCGCAGACTCGGAACCTCATCATAATCGAATCCTTCCGGTATTTTTTTCTTCTCCAGCTTCTTAAAGCTTTCCACCTGCTTGATCTGTCTGGAAATATACCCATCATACTTAATCAGAATATTGACCTGCTCTCTCACTTCTTCCGGAAGTTCCGGTCTCTCATGATCGATCGGCGCCAGCTTATCATAATCAAGCTCCGGTCTGCGGATCAGCTCCGTTAACGTCACACCGGTATTTAACGGTATACTACCGTAACTCTCCAGAAGAGCCTGCACTTCTTTGTTCGCACCTACATGAACCTTCGCAACACGGTCAATCTCCTCTTTGATCATCTGCTCTTTTTTACAGACCCAGTCGTACCGCTCTTTTGAGATCAGACCGATCTCATATCCCTTTTTCGTGAGACGCAGATCCGCATTATCCTGGCGAAGCAACAGACGGTATTCCGCACGCGACGTCATCATACGATATGGTTCATGATTCTCCTTCGTCACCAGATCATCAATCAGAACTCCGATATAAGCCTCCGACCGGTCCAGCACCAGCGGCTCTCTTCCGAGAATCTCCATCGCCGCATTGATACCGGCAATGAGTCCCTGACAGGCTGCCTCCTCATAACCGCTGCTGCCGTTGAACTGCCCTCCGGAAAAAAGTCCCCGGATCTTCTTAAATTCAAGGGACGCATACAGCTGGTTCGGATTAATACAATCATATTCGATCGCATAGGCATTCCGGACAATTTTCACATGCTCCAGTCCCGGCAGAGTGCGGTACATCTCATGCTGCACATCCTCCGGAAGTGATGAGGACATTCCTCCGACATACATCTCATTCGTGTGAAGTCCTTCCGGCTCAATGAAAATCTGATGCCTGTCCTTATCCGCAAACTTAACCACCTTATCCTCAATGGATGGACAGTAACGCGGCCCGGTTCCCTCTATGATTCCCGCATAGATCGGAGACCGGTCCAGATTGTTGCGGATAATCTCATGCGTTTTCTCATTCGTGTAAGTCAGCCAGCAGGACACCTGGTCGATCTGCACATCTTTGGGATTTGTCGTGAAAGAAAACGGAACGACTTTTTCGTCTCCCCTCTGCTCTTCCATCTTGGAAAAATCAATCGACCGTTTGTCAATTCTTGCCGGTGTACCGGTCTTGAAGCGGAACATTTCTACTCCATGTGCCAGTAATGAGTTGGTCAGATGATTTGCAGCCATCAAACCGTTCGGTCCGGTATAGGTAATCATCTCGCCAGTCAGACAACGTGCGCGAAGATACGTTCCCGTACACAACACAACCGCCTTACAGTGATACATTGCACCCGAAACCGTCTTTACACCGGTAATCTGCTCACGATCGCCCTCTTTTGTGAGAATCTCGGCAACCTCCGCCTGGCGGATCGTCAGATGCTCCGTATTCTGTAATGTATTCCGCATCTCCATGCTGTAATTTGCCTTATCCGCCTGTGCACGCAGCGAATGAACTGCCGGACCCTTGGATTTGTTCAGCATTTTTGACTGAATAAATGTCTTATCAATATTGATTCCCATCTGGCCGCCAAGCGCATCGATCTCACGAACCAGATGCCCCTTGGAACTTCCGCCGATATTCGGATTACACGGCATCAGGGCAATACTGTCCACACTCACAGTAAAAATAATTGTCTCGAGCCCCAGTCTCGCACAGGCAAGCGCCGCCTCACATCCTGCATGTCCCGCTCCCACAACTGCCACATCATACGTTTCTTCCAAAAGATTCTTAGAATTCATAATCAATACAAGCCCTGCTCTCTCTGATTGCTGTAATAAACTTACCAAACTCCACATGCATCGGATGCTTCTGATATGCATTCAGATCATCCATATTCTTAAAATCAAAAATAAGTGAAAGATCATAATTGCTGTCCGGAGCAGCAGCCGCATTCGTCACAACCTCAAACGTTGCAATCAGGGAAATCTCTCTCATCTCCTCCAAACGGCGCAGTGCCTCCTTCAAATTTGCTTCCTTATTCTCATCCTTCAGCTTAAACATACAGATATGTCGAATCATCGCTGCTTCCTCCTTATCCTATGGTTGCATACTTCCAATAATAGCCGTCCAATGGTTTCTTAAATATTTAGGCCAACTATTTTCCCATACAAAACTTACTGAATATCTCATTGACGAGATCATCTTCCACCGCTTCCCCGATGATGGTTCCCAGCACCTCATACGCATTCATCAGGTCAATCGAGTAAAAGTCCTCCGGCATTCCATCCGCGATACTCTGCTCTACTAAATGTAAACTAGAAAGTGCCTCCTGTAAAGCGGTTTTATGACGAATATTCGTAATATAGACTTCATCATTAAAGGTAACTTCTCCCCGGAAAAACATTTTCCGGATCTGCTCGGTAAAGACATCGATTCCCTTCTGCTCTCTCGCCGAAATAGAAATAACCGGACAGTCTTTATCCACATGTACACGAATATCCTCCGCTGTTGTCAACGGCGTTAAGTCCGATTTGTTCAAAAGTACGATCGTGCGTCTTCCATGAAGCAGCTCCATGATCTCCCCGTCGTTCTCATCCAGATTCGTGGAGGCATCCACTACATACAGAATCAGATCTGCATCCTTCACATATTTTCGTGCCTTGTCGACTCCGATTTTTTCCACAATGTCATCCGTATCACGAATCCCTGCAGTGTCTATGATATTGAGTATGATTCCATTCAGGTTAATCTGCTCTTCAAGCACATCCCTTGTAGTACCGGCAATTTCTGTAACGATTGCCCGCTCCTCGCCCAATAGAGTGTTAAGAAGTGACGATTTTCCGGCATTTGGTTTTCCCACAATGACGGTAGAAATTCCCTCTTTTAAGATGCGGCCGTTATCACTGGAAGCCAACAGCTTCTCAATTCTGTCCACTGCACCCTCTATGGTAAGCTCCAGTCTCTCCCCGTAACCATCCAGGCTAATATGCTCCGGATCATCAAGCGCCGATTCAATAAATGCGATCTCGTGGAGAATCTCTCCCCGAATCTCTTTGACTGCATCTGAGACAGCGCCGGACAACTGCTTCATGGAACTCTTTAAGGCAAATTCATTTTTCGCCGAAATCACATCAATCACAGATTCCGCCTGGGACAGATCAATACGTCCGTTCAAAAATGCACGCTTAGTGAATTCTCCCGGCTCTGCGGGTCTCGCTCCATATTTGATAACTGTCTCCAAAATGCGCTTCATCACATAAACACCGCCGTGACAGTCAATCTCAACCGTATCTTCCCTGGTGTAGCTCCGCGGTCCGCGCATCAGTAAAACCATTACCTCATCAATGACTTCCTCTCCATCACGGATGTGTCCGTAATGAATCGTGTGTGTCTCCATATCCGAAAGCTTCTTACCGCCCGGCATATGAAAAATCTGATCTGTAATGGAAACCGCTTCTTCCCCGCTGATTCTGACAATTCCGATTCCCGATCCTGCCATGGCAGTCGCAATCGCAGCAATAGTATCTGTTTTCATAAATCTCCTTTAATGAAAGAATGGGGATGTCAGACGACACCCCCACTTTGTACTCTATTTCTTCAGGGTAACAACCACATGTCTGTAAGGCTCCTCACCTTCACTGTGCGTTGTCACAAACTTATCATTCTGTAAAGTCGAATGAATAACTCTTCTCTCAAACGGATTCATCGGCTCTAAAGAAACCGGGCGCTTCGTTCTCTTCACCTTGTAAGCAATGTTCTTAGCAAGATTCTCAAGCGTCTCTCTTCTTCTCTTCCGGTAATCCTCCGTATCGATCTTGACCTTCACATACTCTTCGGAATTCTTATTCACTGCAAGGTTGGTCAGGTACTGAAGAGCATCCAGCGTCTGTCCTCTCTTACCAATCAGAACACCCATATCGTCTCCCTTTAAGTCAACGTTCACGACATTGCTGTCCTCTTCCTTCTCAATCTGGATCGTGACGGTAAGTCCCATTGCCTTAAATACGCTCTCAAGGAAATCACGGATATTATCATTCGTATCGTTCTTCCTGCGGGCGCGGATCACAGCGTCCTTTCTGTTGATTCCAAGGAAACCTGCGCTTCCCTTTTCGATTACTTCATATTCGATCTTGTCATGGGTTGTCCCCAGCTTGATGATGGCTTCTGTGATTGCGTCATCAACTGTCTTTGCTGAAATCTCAATATAATCCATTTTCATCACCATACCCTTTCTAACTTACTCCACCCCGAAACTTACTTTCTGTTGTTACGCTCGTTAAAATCACGTACCATATTTGCTTTCGCGCTCATGCTTCCGGCTTTTGCCTTCGACTTTGCTGCGTTCGCCTTCTCGATTTCAAGCTCTTTCTCCGCACTGCTCAACTGCTTCTTATTGGCGTCTACCATCTGTCTGGTATTCATTTTTGCGGCATTGGAAATCTGATTCTCGGCGATTCCCATCTTCTCACGCTTTTTCTTCGCCTTTTCCTGATTCTTTTTTATAATATCTTCAAGATTCATCTTCTCGAAATGCTTGTTCAGGAAATACTGCTGTACAACACGGACAACAGCACCGGCAATCCAGTAGATACCGAGACCGACCGGAACGGTAAAACACATAACCAGTGAGAATAACGGCATCATGCGGTTCATCATCTTCATCTGCTGTGCCATCGCATCGCTCTGGTCATTGCCACTTGCAGTCGCCTGCGGCATTAACTTGATGTTCAATACCTGTGTCAGGTAAGAAATAATCGGAACCAGCAAGGCTGCAATGACCATAAGGTAAGCACCTGCAGAAAAACTTGATGTAATCACATGAAGCGGTGTATCTGAAATATTCATTCCAAAGAAATTATTTACATGGGACACCGTCTCATAGGTGGATGAAATCTCACTGGAGAGAGCCGGGAATGCATCCTTTAACGCATCCCATCCGCTGGAGTTCATCTTATAAGTAACATCCACGATCGAGTTGGCAATCGCGGTCGGATCCGAAACAGTAAAATTAGCTACCGGCTGTGTCGTGATCTTAAGTGTAGACACCAGATTGGTCATGGTATCCTGATATCCCTCTGTCGCCATGATGCCGTCTACCAGGGATGTTGCATTGCCGCCAAGCGGCTGTGTGAACAGATTCTTAATACCGCTTACATAGGCAGGAACGTTCATGAATACACGATACAAAGCAAACAGAAGCGGCATCTGAATCAGCATCTGCACGCAGCTTCCCATCATGGAAACACCGTACTTCTCATAGACAGCCTGTGTCTCCTGCTGCATTGCCATCATGGATGCCTGATCCTTTTTTCCCTGATACTTTTTATTAATCGCATTCAGCTCCGGCTGCATCTTCTGTGACAGCTTTGAGAACTTCTGCTGCTTATAAGTAAGCGGGAACAGAAGAAGATAAATAATAATCGTAAATATAATGATGGAAAGACCTACATTACCAATTCCAATCTGATCCATCAGATAGTAGACTCCATTCATTACCCATCCAAGTAATTTTGCGATTGGTCCGAGAATCGCACCGTCATACGCTGTTAATAACATTTCTGACACTTAAAATACCTCCACTATGGAACCGGATCATATCCACCTTTTGAAAAAGGATTGCATCTTATAATTCTCCATAAAGCCAGCGTGCCGCCCTTGATGGCTCCGTATTTTTCGACAGCTTCCAGCCCGTACAACGAACAGGTTGGACAATACGGACACTTGGTCGTTTTCATCGGAGAAAGATATTTTCTATAAAATTTTATCAAAGCGATCAAAATTTTTTTCAAAATGATTCCATCTTCTTTTCTTTACTAATGATCTTGTGAAGACCCCCAAGATGCAGCAGCGCACTCTCCACTTCATGATACGAGATGTCCTTCGCTGTGCTCCTTGCGACGACTACAATGTCCAAACCACTATTGAACATGTCTTCATGCAGTCTGTAGCTTTCCCGGATCAGCCGGGTCAGATGATGTCTGATAACACTGTTTCCAACTTTTTTACTCACGGAAATCCCTAAACGATTTCCTTCTGTCTGATTTGAAAGAACGTACATCACAAGGTACCGGTTCGCATATGACTTTCCCCTGCGGTATACGTTCTGGAAATCTTTGGTTTTCTTCAATGACTCGGAATATTTCATTCTGTATGCATGTCCTTTATAGAAGAAAAGACCACATAAGATGTGGCCTAAGCTGACAATTTCTTTCTACCTTTTAATCTTCTTGCAGCCAATACTTTTCTTCCGCCTGCTGTGCTCATTCTGCTTCTGAAACCGTGAACTTTCGCTCTCTGTCTCTTTTTTGGTTGGAATGTCATCTTCATATCGCATTCACCTCCTCTACGTTACAAAACATCATTCTCAATTATATCAGAAAAAGTCTCCAAGTCAAGCATAAAATAATAATCCCGGCCGGCAGGATTCATCTACATTTCCACAATTTGGCCTTTGTGGAAAAAAATAACCACTATATATATAAGGAAGAAACTCATGCCAACTATATCTTGTAAAATTACTTTCCACAACCCTTCCACAAAAAAATGCAAAATTGAGTGTCCCGTAAATCCCGTAAATACGCCGTTGACATAAGTTATCCCCGAAATGTGGATAACTTGTGGATAAAATATGGATAATACACGGACAAGTTGTGAATAAGCATCACAAACGCTGATTTTTGGCGGTCTATAACATGGAACCCCTTTTTTTCCCTCATAGGCACCGTATTTTGCCCAAATAGCGATTTTTTTTCTTTTACAGTGTCCCCTACGCCATAGCACTCCAAAGCAAATTAAACATTGATTAAAGCACTAAAATGGTGTAGGATAGAGGGTGTAGGATTTTTTTAGTATGATAAGAAATTGGAGCGTTTACATGGATCAGATTTTAGAAAAATGGGACGAGATCCTGATGACCGTGAAGACAGAACACGACATCAGCGACATTGCTTTTAACACGTTCTTACGTCCCCTTGAATTTTATGGTGTCACTGGGAACACCGCATATATCCTTGTCCCGTCCGAGCAGTTGGGACTCAGCTATATTTCCAAGAAATATTATCTGCCGCTCAAAGTAGCAATCACAGAGATCACCGGAACAGAATACGAGATCAAGTTCATTCTCCCGGAACAGGCGAAGTCGATCGCTTCTTCTCCTAATAGGCAGAAAAAGCCTTTTTATTCCGAAGCGGCATCCAAATCGAATCTGAATTCCAATTATACGTTTGATACATTCGTTGTCGGAAGCAATAACCGTTTTGCCCACTCCGCTTCTCTCGCAGTTGCGGAATCTCCGGGTGAAGCATACAATCCTCTCTATATTTATGGAGGACCGGGACTCGGCAAAACACACCTGATGCATTCCATCGGTCATTTCATCCTGGAGCGCAATCCGGATGCGAAGATTATCTGCGTGACTTCCGAAGAATTTACCAACGAGGTCATCGAGTCCATCCGAAGCGGTAATGCAGCCGCGATGAACAAGTTTCGTGAAAAATACCGCACCATCGATGTTCTTATGATCGATGATGTACAGTTTATTATAGGTAAGGAAAGTACGCAGGAAGAATTTTTCCATACGTTCAATGCTCTCCACTCTGCCGGCAAGCAGATTATTCTTACATCCGATAAGCCGCCAAAAGAGATGGAGACACTGGAAGAACGTATCCGTTCCCGTTTCGAGTGGGGTCTGATGGCTGACATCGGAACACCGGACTACGAGACACGAATGGCGATTCTCCGCAAGAAGATCGAAGCGGATGAGATGAACTTAAGCGACGAGATCCTTAATTACATTGCAACCAACATCAAGTCCAACATCCGTGAGCTGGAAGGTGCGCTCAATAAACTGCTCGCCTACTCCAACCTTGAGAAAACGGACATTACAATGGAGATTGCCCAGAAGGAGCTTCAGAATATTATCACCCCGGACAAGCCGAAGGAGATTACGCCTCAGCTTATTATCGAGGTCGTATCGGAGCACTTCCAGATTTCCTTAGATCAGATGATCTCCAAGAACCGGAGCAAAGACATTGCAAGGCCGCGTCAGATTGCCATGTATTTATGTAAGAATATGACCGACACACCGTTAGATTCCATCGGTGCGCTGCTCGGCGGCAGAGATCACTCTACCATCATCCACGGCGTCCAGAAGATTTCGGATGAGTACGAGTCGGACGAGACGACACGCAGTCTCATCGACACCATCAAGAAAAAGATCAACCCGAACTAGATATTCACATTCGGTTGTTGAAATATTGTGTAAGGTTTGTTCATGAAACTGGATAAATATCATTATGTAAACCGCTTAAGGTTTCTTTCACATTTTTCTTTCAAGTTTACATAATTTTTTATTCACAGGTTGTCCAGATTTCATCCGCACGTAATTCACAGACTTTCACTCTTCATTTTTTACCTGAAAGTCTTATAGATCAAGGGCTGTGTGACTTATTCACATATAAACACCCCCTAAGAATATTACTTTGAATCTCTTTTTATAACAATCATGTATGGCGTGCGCACCATATATTCCACGAACCACAGGAAGGAGTTATTAACAACTATGAAACTGATCTGTTCCAAATCAAATTTACTGCACGGTGTCAATATCGTATCGAAAGCGGTTCCAACCAGAACCACGATGGCCATTCTGGAGTGTATCCTGATTGATGCTTCTGCCAATGAGATCAAATTAACTGCCAATGATATGGAATTGGGAATCGAGACGAAGATCGAAGGTGAGATCGCAGAACGCGGAGTGATTGCTCTGGATGCCAAGATATTTTCCGAGATCGTGAGAAAGCTTCCTGACAGTGATGTTGTGATTGAGACAGACGCTTCCTTTAAGACGACCATTACCTGTGAAAAAGCAAAGTTCAATATCGTAGGAAAATCCGGAGATGATTTTTCCTATATTCCTTATATCGAGAGAAATGAAGCCATCACGTTATCTCAATTCACTTTAAAAGAAGTCATTCGCCAGACGATCTTCTCGATCGCAGACAACGACAATAACAAGTTAATGACGGGAGAGCTTTTTGAGATCGAGGAGAATCATTTGAAAGTGGTATCTCTCGACGGCCACCGTATTTCCATCCGCAACATCGAGTTAAAGAATAACTATGAGCACAAGAAGGTTGTCGTTCCTGGAAAGACGCTGCAGGAAGTGAGCAAGATTCTTCCGGGAAGCGCGGAGGAAGATGTCAATATGTTCCTGACCGACAACCACATTGTATTTGAATTTGATGATACGACTGTCGTTTCCAGACTGATCGAGGGTGAATACTTTAAGATCGAGCAGATGCTCTCCTCCGATTATGAGACAAAGGTCAAGATCAACAAGCGTGAGCTGTTAGACTGTATCGACCGTGCGACGCTCCTCGTCAAAGAGGGTGACAAAAAGCCGATCATCATGAATGTGACAGACGGAAACATGGAGTTAAAGATCAATTCCTTCATCGGTTCTATGAATGAGGATATTGATATTGTAAAAGAGGGCAAGGATATTTTAATCGGATTCAACCCGAAGTTCTTCATTGACGCGCTTCGCGTGATCGATGAGGAGGAGGTAAGCCTTTACATGGTGAATCCAAAGGCACCGTGTTTTATCAAGGATGATGAAGGAAAGTTCATTTATCTGATACTGCCGGTGAACTTTAATGCCAGCACCGTTTAGAAACGAGGCGTAGAAGAGATATGATAGAAATAGAGATTCGCAAAGAGGATGAATTCATCAAACTGGGACAGGCACTGAAAAAAGCCGGACTTGTAGAGTCCGGAGTGGATGCAAAGTTCGTGATCCAGGATGGACTTGTAACTGTGAACGGGGAAGTAGAGACGCAGAGAGGAAAGAAGCTGCATGGCGGTGAACTTGTTTCCTATAATGGCGAGACAGTAAAGATAGTCAGATGAACATTCGGTCAATCGAGCTTAAGAATTTCAGAAATTACGAAAATTTAGAGATTTCTTTTGATGAAGGAACCAATATTTTATTCGGGGATAATGCGCAGGGCAAGACTAATATCTTAGAGGCGGCATATATGAGCGGGACGACCAAGTCCCACAAAGGTAGCCGTGACAGGGAGATGATCCGCTTCGGTGAGGAAGAGGCTCATTTAAAAACGGTTGTCGTGCGCGGCGGCAGAGAATATCAGATCGATATGCATCTGAAGAAGAACCGCGCCAAGGGGATTGCCATCGATAAGATTCCGATCAAAAAAGCCAGTGAGCTTTTTGGAATTTTAAATATTGTCTTTTTTTCACCGGAAGATCTGAATATTATCAAGAACGGTCCGGCGGAGCGGCGCAGATTTTTGGATTCCGAATTGTGCCAGCTGGATCGGATCTATCTGGCAGACCTCACAAATTACAATAAAATCTTAGCGCAGCGCAACAAGCTATTAAAAGATATGATCTATCGTCCGAGTCTTTCCGATACGCTGCCCGTCTGGGACATGCAGCTTATTGAGACCGGGAAGAAGATCATCCGGCGCAGAAAACAGTTCGTGGATGAACTCCGGGAGATTGTAAGTGACATTCATTACCGCATTTCCGGCGGAAAGGAAGAGCTTTTTTTAAAATATGAGCCGAATATCGACGATATCTTTTTTGAAGATGAGTTGAGCAGGGCGAAGGAAAAGGACAAAAAGCTTTGTCAGACATCGGTGGGACCGCACAGGGATGACCTGCTGTTCTCGATCGGTGACGTCGATATCCGAAAGTACGGTTCACAGGGACAGCAGAGAACATCGGCGTTGTCGTTGAAGTTGTCTGAGATTGAACTTGTGAGGAAGTCCATTTCCGATACGCCGGTGTTGCTGCTGGATGATGTGTTGTCCGAGCTTGACAGCAGCCGTCAGAATTATCTGCTGAACAATATTTCCGATACGCAGACTATTATTACCTGTACGGGACTGGATGAATTTGTGAGAAATCGTTTTACGGTAAACCGGGTATTTGAAGTTATAGCCGGTCATGTATATGAGAGATCAATATAGTAAGTGTGAGCCATTTTCCTGGCTGATGCAGAAATGGAGAATAAAATGGGTACAGAAAATGAATACGGAGCAGATCAAATCCAGATATTAGAGGGACTTGAGGCAGTCAGAAAAAGACCCGGAATGTACATTGGAAGTACATCTGCGAGAGGACTTCATCATCTGGTATATGAGATTGTAGATAATGCAGTTGATGAGGCGCTTGCCGGATATTGTAAAAATATTGAAGTGACGATCAACCCGGATAATTCCATCACGGTGGAGGATGACGGACGCGGTATCCCGGTCGGGATGAATCACAAAGCCGGAAAGTCTGCACTGGAGGTTGTATACACGGTGCTTCATGCCGGCGGAAAGTTTGGCGGCGGCGGATATAAGGTATCCGGCGGTCTCCACGGAGTGGGAGCATCGGTTGTAAATGCCCTTTCCACGAAGCTTTCCGTTGAGGTATACAAGGACGGACAGATTTACAGTCAGAGTTATAAGATCGGCAAGCCGGATGAACCGGTCAAGGTCATCGGCAAGTGTTCTGCCGAAAAGCACGGAACGAAGGTTACCTTCCATCCGGACCCGACGATCTTTGAGGAGACCGTCTATGATTACGATACGTTAAAACAGAGACTGCGTGAGACCGCCTTTTTAACAAAAGGCTTAAGAATTGTGCTCTCCGATGGCAGAGTGGATCCGGTGCATACACACGAATTCCACTATGCAGGCGGTATCAAGGAATTTGTGACTTACTTGAACAAGAGCAAGGAAGCGCTCTATCCGGAAGTCATCTACTGCGAGGGAACCAGGGACGGAGTCTATGTGGAAGTTGCCATGCAGCACAACGATTCCTACAATGATGCGACTTACAGCTTTGTCAATAACATCATCACACCGGAAGGCGGTACACATCTTGCCGGTTTCCGTAATGCATTGACGAAGACTTTCAATACCTATGCGCGTGCGAATAAGATTTTAAAGGATACGGAGCCGGCGCTCACCGGAGACGATATCCGCGAGGGACTCACGGCGATCATCAGCATCAAGATCGAGGAGCCGCAGTTCGAAGGACAGACGAAGCAGAAGCTCGGCAACAGCGAGGCGCGAGGCGCCGTTGACTCGGTTGTCAGCGAGCAGCTCACCTACTTCCTGGAGCAGAATCCTACGGTGGCGAAGAACATCTGTGAAAAATCACTGCTCGCGCAGCGCGCGAGGGAAGCGGCGAGAAAAGCGCGTGATCTCACCAGAAGAAAGACCGCCCTCGAGGGAATGTCTCTTCCGGGCAAGCTTGCCGACTGTTCCGACAAAGACCCGAAGAACTGCGAGATCTTTATCGTAGAGGGAGATTCCGCCGGCGGTTCCGCAAAGACGGCGAGAAGCCGTGCAACGCAGGCGATCCTGCCGCTCCGCGGTAAGATTTTGAATGTGGAGAAGGCAAGATTAGACAAGATTTATGGCAATGCTGAGATCAAAGCGATGATTACCGCGTTTGGTACCGGTATTCATGAAGATTTTGACATCAGTAAGCTCCGCTATAATAAGATCATCATTATGACTGATGCCGATGTCGACGGTGCACACATTGCAACGCTGATGCTGACCTTTTTGTACCGCTTCATGCCGGAGCTGATTAAGCAGGGACATGTCTATCTGGCTACTCCACCGCTCTATAAGATCGAGAAGAACAAGAACGTGTGGTATGCGTACGATGATAACGAATTAAACAGCATTCTGACAGAGATCGGCCGCGACGGCAACAACAAGATCCAGCGATACAAAGGACTTGGTGAGATGGATGCCGAGCAGCTCTGGGAGACGACCATGGATCCGGAGAAGCGTATCTTAAAGCGTGTCATGATTGATGAGGAGAATTCTTCTGAGATTGATGTGACATTTACGACGCTCATGGGAGACAAGGTAGAGCCGCGCCGTGAATTTATCGAGGAAAATGCAAAGTATGTACAGAATCTTGATATCTGACAGACGGACTGTACAGAGTATGTAATTGATAGAAATGGAGAAAAATCCTATGGATGACAAGATTTTTGACCAGATACATGATGTGGATCTGAAGAAAACAATGGAAAGTTCCTACATCGACTATGCCATGAGTGTCATTGCACAGCGTGCGCTGCCGGATGTAAGAGATGGTTTGAAGCCGGTACAGAGGCGTGTCCTCTATTCCATGATTGAGCTGAACAACGGACCGGACAAGCCGCACCGTAAATGTGCGCGTATCGTCGGTGATACGATGGGTAAATACCATCCGCACGGCGACAGCTCAATCTACGGAGCACTCGTCAATATGGCACAGGACTGGTCATTCCGTTATCCGCTTGTCGACGGACATGGAAATTTTGGTTCCGTCGATGGTGACGGCGCTGCTGCTATGCGATACACTGAGGCAAGACTTTCCAAGATTTCCATGGAAATGCTTGCGGACATCGGAAAAGATACGGTTGATTTTGTTCCGAACTTCGATGAGACGGAAAAAGAGCCTACAGTGCTTCCGTCCCGTTTTCCGAATCTGTTAGTCAACGGTACGACCGGTATCGCTGTCGGAATGGCGACCAATATTCCGCCGCACAATCTGCGCGAGGTCATTAACGGTGTGGTAAAGATCATTGATAACCAGGTGTTGGAAGACCGGGGTACCGATATCGAGGAACTTTTGACGATCGTCAAGGGACCGGATTTTCCTACCGGAGGTACGATTCTCGGAACAGCCGGAATCAACGAAGCGTACCGTACCGGACGCGGAAAAGTCAGAGTCCGTGCGGTGACCAGCATTGAGCCGATGCAGAACGGCAAGAACCGTATTGTTGTGACAGAGCTTCCGTACATGGTAAACAAGGCGCGTCTGATCGAGAAGATCGCGGAGCTTGTCAGAGATAAGAAAATCGACGGCATCACCGATCTGCGGGATGAGTCCGACCGTCAAGGTATGAGAATCTGCATCGAACTCCGCCGTGATGTGAACCCGAATGTCGTGCTGAACCTTCTGTACAAGCATACACAGCTTCAGGATACGTTCGGTGTTATTATGCTGGCACTCGTTGACAACCAGCCGAAGGTCTTAAATCTTTACGAGATGCTCAACTATTACCTGATCCATCAGGAAGAAGTTGTCACCAGAAGAACGAAATATGATCTGAACAAGGCGGAAGAACGTGCCCATATCTTACAGGGATTATTAACAGCACTTGATAATATCGATGAAGTTATCAACATTATCCGCAGCAGCAAGAACACCCAGGAAGCAAAAGACCGCTTAATGGAGCGTTTTTCGCTGACGGACGTACAGGCACAGGCGATCGTGGATATGCGTCTGCGTGCTCTGACAGGTCTGGAACGCGAGAAGCTGGAGAACGAATACGCGGAATTGATGGAGCGCATCACAGAGTTGAAGGCAATTCTTGCCGACAAGAAAAAGCTGCTCGGCGTCATCCGTGAGGAGATTCTTCTGATCGCCGACAAGTACGGGGATGACAGAAGAACATCCATCGGTTTTGACGAATATGATATTTCCATGGAGGATTTGATTCCGGTTACCAATACCGTCATTACCATGACGAAGCTTGGATATATCAAGCGTATGAGCCTTGACAATTTCCGTGCGCAGAACCGCGGGGGCAAGGGAATCAAGGGAATGGAGACCATTGATGACGATTACATCGAGGAACTTCTGATGACGACATCGCACCATTACCTGATGTTCTTCACGAATACCGGCCGTGTATACCGCATGAAGGCTTATGAGATTCCGGAGGCAAGCAGAACCGCGCGCGGTACCGCAATCATCAACCTGCTTCAGCTGCAGCCGGGCGAGAAGATTACTGCGGTCATTCCGATCCGGGAGTACACCGAGGGACATTTCCTTTTCATGGCGACAAAGAAAGGTATCGTGAAGAAGACACCGATCACCGATTATGCAAATGTGAGAAAGACAGGTCTTGCAGCCATCAATCTGCGCGAGGACGACGAGCTGATCGAGGTGAAGAAGACCGATAATAATCAGGATATTTTCCTTGTCACCAAATACGGACAGTGTATCCGGTTCAAGGAGACAGATGTAAGAAAGACAGGCAGAACATCCATGGGCGTCATTGGTATGAACCTGACAGACGGAGATGAGGTCGTCGGCATGCAGATGGAATCCCAGGGAGATTCCCTGATGATCGTTTCCGAAAAAGGTCTCGGAAAGTGCACGTTAATCTCCGAGTTTACCACACAGAACCGTGGCGGTAAGGGTGTGAAGTGCTACAAGATTACCGAGAAAACAGGTAATATTGTCGGTGTCAAGGCAGTCAACCATGACAATGAAATAATGTTAATCACGACAGAGGGTATCATTATCCGCATTAAGGTAGCGGATACGGCACTTCTTGGACGTATTACCTCCGGTGTCAAGCTGATCAATCTGGACGAGAATGTGACTGTGGCAAGCATTGCGAAGGTGCGCGAGAATAAGGAGCTTGAGACAGCCGATACTTCTGAGCTTCTGACCGATGAGGAAGAGGCGGCAAGCGCGGCTCTTGCAGCAGAAAATGCGAAGAAAGCAGCCGGTCAGTCAGACAATTCCGAGACGGATGACGAGCTGATGGATGAGCTGTTGAAGCGTGCTGAAGACGATGCCAAGGATGACAGTGACGAGGAATAAGCATTTTTCTAAAAATAAAAGAAAAATAAAAAATATAAAAAAAATATAAAGATACATTTGACATCGTATAGCCTTTTCTATATGATAGAGTGTGAAGAGAGATTTTACTATTAAGGAGGAACAGGTTATATGAGTACTTATGGAGCAATTCTTGGAGCAAGCATCGGTGTCATTCTGTTATGTCTTGTTGTTGTGGTAGCATGCTATGTGTTATATGCAGTTTCCCACATGAAGGCATTAAAGGCACTGGGATACAAAAATGCATGGCTTGCATGGATTCCATACGGTGTATTTTATGCATGTGCGGATGCAGCAGCAGAGGGGGAAGGCGAAAAGGTAAAATTATTCGGAAGTCTTGAGCTTCCGGTAATGGTATTCAAGCTCTGGTGGATTTTACCGGTTGCACTGTTATTCATTCCGGTAAACGGCACGGTAGAAAATGTCATCACAATCGTATTAAACGTTGTATTCTTAGGATGCAGCTACGCTAAGATGTATGCAAAGTTAGAGGGAAAGCAGGAGAGCGAGACACAGGCAATCGGCTGTGTATCCGGTCTGATCCCGATCATTGCAGTTGTAAAATTCCTGTCTTATAAGGGAAACAACTAAAATCGAAGATGTATCGGAACCCGCGGTTAAAAGACCGCGGGTTTTTCTTATTCCTTTATTTACATTTGAAATACCAGGTGTTATAGTAAATCACGGATGATATTCCGCAGCGCGGAAATGATACCGGAGAAGAAAAGAGAACGAATCTTAGATCGCCAGTTTCCGACGGGACATGGATCGAGGAGACCATGATTTCACAGGAGAGGTGCCGCATACTGCTTCCGGGAGGAGGCGTTTGTATTTCATTGAATGATGTACAGACCGAACGTATGCAGATCGGTTTTATCGGTGCCGGCAAGGTCGGCGTGTCACTTGGCAAATATTTTAAAGAAAAGGGCAGGAACGTAGGAGGTTATTACAGCCTGACCCGCGCGTCTGCTGCATGGGCAGCAGCATTTACACAGACAACCTGTTATGAAAGTTTAGAAGAAATCATCAGCAGTTGCGGCATGATTCTATTTACTGTACCGGATTCCGCCATCGCAGAAGTGTGGCAGCAGGCAAAGCCCTATGTATCCGGTAAAGTGATCGGTCATTGCAGCGGTCTTTACAGTTCAGACATCTTTTCAGACTGGGACAGCATGAACTGTCATGCATGTTCCGTACATCCTCTTGCTGCAATCAGCAGCAAAGAAAATGCATGGAGAGAATTATCCGGCGTATTGTTCACACTCGAGGGGGACTCCTCCTATGTGAAGGATCTGGAGACATTTTTCCATTCCATGGGCAATCGCACCCGTATCATTTCCAAAGAAGACAAAATCAAATATCACGCGGCGGCAGCAATCTCATCCAACTATATGACTGCCTTATTTTCCATGTCCGAGCAGCTGCTTCTCGACTGTGGATTCGCACAGGAGGAAGCGCGAAGCGAGCTCTATGCACTTGCAAAGGGAAATCTGGATCACATTCTGACACAGGGATGCGTGCAGTCTCTCACAGGTCCGCTGGAGAGAAATGACTGTGCTACCGTAGAAAAACATATTTCCGCGTTAAATGAAAAACAGCGGAAAATATATACTTCCTGTGCTGAATATCTCACAGATCTCGCACAGAGCAAGCATCCGGATCGTGATTACACGGAGATGAGAAAATTGTGCAGAGACGGGGAACACAGCCCGGGCGCGGAATGCGCGGAAACAGTGTAAACAGGAAAACACAGTCTATGCGCCTGGGGCGCAGGAAAAGTGGAGGGAAACATGAAAAACACAGTATTGACGTTACAGAAGCAGAAGGAAGAACACGATAAGATCGTCATGGTGACGGCTTATGATTACACGACGGCAAAGATCATGGATGAAGCCGGTGTCAACACGATCCTCGTCGGGGATTCGCTGGGAATGGTGATGCTCGGATATGAGGATACGCTCTCTGTGACTATGGAAGATATGATTCATCACACGGCGGCGGTCTCCCGCGGTGCAAAAGATGCATTTGTAGTTGCAGATATGCCGTTTATGTCCTACCAGACATCCGTGTACGATGCAGTTGTAAATGCCGGAAGACTGATGAAGGAAGGCCGTGCGAATGCGGTAAAGCTGGAGGGTGGCGTAGAATTTGCACCTCACATCGAGGCGATCGTGAAGGCATCCATTCCGGTTGTGGCGCATATCGGACTCACGCCGCAGTCCGTCAACGCATTTGGCGGATTCAAGGTGCAGGGCAAAGATGTCGAGGCAGCGAAGAAGCTTCTGGCCGACGCGAAGGCAGTGGAAGCGGCAGGCGCCTGCATGGTCGTGATGGAGTGTGTGCCGGCGAAGCTGGCGGCCAGGATCTCCGAAGAACTTACGATTCCGACGATCGGTATCGGCGCGGGTGCAGGCTGTGACGGACAGGTGCTCGTCTACCAGGATCTGCTCGCCATGTACGGCGATTTCCGTCCGAAGTTTGTGAAAGTATTCGCGAATGTCGGCGAGGTGATGCGCGAGGGCGTCAAAGCATATATCAAAGAGACAAAAGAAGGAACATTTCCGGGCGAGGAACATTGCTTTAAGATCGATGACTCGGTGATTGATAAATTATACTAAATATAAAAAATGCCGAAAGGAGCAGATTATGAAAATTGTATCAACCATAGAAGAAGTAAGAGCACAGGTGAAGGAGTGGAAAAAGGAAGGGAAGACAATCGGTTTTGTGCCGACCATGGGATATCTGCACGAGGGACATATGAGCCTGATCGATGCAGCCGGAGAGAATGACAAGGTCGTTGTGAGCATTTTTGTCAATCCGATGCAGTTTGGACCGACGGAGGATCTTGCAAGCTATCCGAGAGATCTGGAACATGATGCGAAGCTCTGTGAGGAGCACGGTGTAGATCTCATTTTCCATCCGACGCCGGAGGAGATGTACGGGGATCAGTTCTATTCCTATGTGGATATGGATGTGCTGACTAAGGAACTCTGCGGACTCAGCAGACCGGTACATTTCCGCGGCGTATGCACGGTTGTGACAAAGCTTTTCAATATTGTGACGCCGGACCGCGCATATTTCGGACAGAAAGACGCACAGCAGCTTGCGGTCATCAAGAGAATGGTAAAAGATCTGAACATGCCGCTTACGATTACCGGCTGCCCGATCATCCGCGAGGAGGACGGTCTTGCAAAAAGTTCCCGCAACACCTATCTGTCGCCGGAGGAGCGGAAGGCAGCGCTCGTGTTGAGCCGTTCCATCTTCCTTGGAAAAGAGATGGTGGAAAAGGGAGAGCGCGACTGCAAAAGGATTCTTGCCGCAATGACAGAGGAGATCGAAAAAGAGCCTCTCGCAAAGATTGACTATGTAAAAATCGTAGATCTTGATACGATGCAGCAGGTGGAGAAGATCGACAGAGGAATCCTTGCCGCGATAGCGGTCTATATCGGAAAGACAAGACTGATTGATAATTTTATGTATGAATTGGAGAACTAGGCGATGACAATTACAATGTTGAAAGCAAAAATACACCGCGCAACAGTAACACAAGCGGAATTAGACTACGTTGGGAGCATTACCGTGGATATGGATCTGCTGGAGCAGGCGGGAATCCTGGAATACGAGAAGGTACAGATCGTGGATGTCAACAACGGCTCCCGCTTTGAGACCTACACGATTGCCGGGGAGCGAGGCAGCGGCGTGATGTGCTTAAACGGTGCGGCGGCACGCATGGTGCAGACCGGCGACAAGATTATTCTGATGGCATACGCGCAGGTGACACCGGAGGAAGCATCAGAGCTTCGTCCAACGGTGCTTTTCGTGGATGAGAAAAATAAAGTCACAAAGGTGACAAATTACGAAAAACACGGAGAAATCGGATAGTAAAGGATTGTTTCATAAAATTCAATGGACTATAATGATTCTTATGAGTACGTGGAAAAGGCATTGGACAAAGGAGAATGATTATGCCGCAGAATTTTTATGAACTGGTCTGGATTTTTATTATCTATGCATTTATCGGTTGGTGTACCGAGGTATCCTACGCTGCACTCGATACCGGAAAGTTCGTGAACCGTGGATTTTTAAACGGTCCGTACTGTCCGATCTATGGGTGCGGCGTGGTGATTGTGGTGGCCATCCTGACACCTCTGAAAGAAAATCTGCTGATCCTGTTTGCAGGATCTTTTCTTCTTACCTCTGTGCTGGAGTACATTACGGGTTATATTCTGGAAAAAGTATTTCACAACAAGTGGTGGGACTATTCTGACAAGCCATTCAACATCAAAGGTTACGTCTGCCTGAAGTTTTCGATCTACTGGGGACTGGCATGTACCTTTATCATGGATATCATTCATCCGATCATTTATGCAGCCATCCGCTTTATTCCGTTCGTGCTTGGCGTAGTGCTGCTCAGTATTATCATGTGCGTGTTTGCGGCAGACTGCATCATCACGGTGACGACGATTCTGAAATTCAATAAGCGCTTAAAGGTCATGGATGAGATGGCGGCGTCTATTCACCGGCTGTCCGATGAGATCGGCGAAAATATCTATGAAAATGTGACAGACGTTATTGAAAAATCCGAGAAATTCCAGGAAACACATGTGGAGCTGATGGATAAGATCAGCGAGACGAAGGAAAATATTTACGGGCTGCCGCAGACAGCGAAGGATAAACTTGCGGAGACAACGGGAGCGGCGAAGGATAAGCTTGCGGAGACGACGGGAGCAGCGAAGGATAAACTTGCGGAGACGACAGGGGCAGCGAAGGATAAGCTTGCGGAGAAGGCAGAGAATTATGCAGCTTCCCGGGAAGAGAAAAAACGCGAACGCGAACTTGCACTCGAGGAGAAAAAGCGCGAGCGCGCAGAACTTATGGAGCGCTACGAGAAGCTGTACGAGGAGAAAAGCTTTGGTTTTCAGCGTCTGATGAAGGCATTCCCGGATATGAAGTCGCGGGATAACAACGAGACGCTGGAAAAATTCAAGATTCACTTTAATATCAAAAAGAAAGACGAAAACAAAAAAGATCAGGCATCCTAAACGCCACATACACAGCAGACAGGGAGAGGAAGAACGGTATGATAAGAACAATTCAAACAGATGAGATTACAAAAAATATCAAAGAAATGTGTATACAGGCAAATCATTATCTTTCCGCGGATATGGATGCGGCGATGAAGCATGCCGCTGACACAGAACAGTCTGAACTCGGGAAAAAGATTTTACATCAGCTGCAGGACAATTTAAAGATCGCGGACGAGGAGATGATTCCGATCTGTCAGGACACCGGAATGGCAGTGATCTTTCTGGAAGTCGGACAGGACGTCCACTTTGAGGGCACAGCGATTGAGGATGCCGTCAACGAGGGTGTCCGCCAGGGATACACAGAGGGATTCCTGCGCAAATCCGTCGTCGGTGATCCGCTCATTCGTGAAAATACAAAAGATAACACGCCGGCAGTCATTCATTATTCCATCGTGCCGGGCGATCAGGTAAAGATCACTATGGCGCCGAAGGGATTCGGCAGTGAAAATATGAGCCGCGTGTTCATGTTAAAACCGGCGGACGGCATCGAGGGAGTCAAGCATGCGATCCTTACCGCCGTGAAGGATGCGGGACCGAATGCATGTCCGCCGATGGTCGTCGGAGTCGGCATAGGAGGTACATTTGAAAAATGCGCGCTTCTCGCCAAGCAGGCGCTGACGAGACCGGTTGATGAACATTCCGATATTCCCTATGTCAAAGATCTCGAGGAAGAGATGCTCTCAAAGATCAACCAGCTTGGAATCGGACCGGGAGGACTCGGAGGAACGACGACGGCGCTTGCAGTGAACATCAATACCTATCCGACGCACATTGCGGGACTTCCGGTGGCTGTCAATATCTGCTGCCATGTCAACCGGCATGTAGTGAGAACCCTGTAAGATCGTGGTGCATGTAGCATGTAATGCGTGCAGAAAAATAAAAAACGACAGGTTTTCCACAAAATGAAAATCCAATGTTGATAAGCAGGAGGTTTGAAAGAAAGATTATGGATAAGTATATTACAATGCCAATTACAGAAGAAACTACCGCAGAATTAAAAGCGGGGGACTATGTCTATCTGACAGGAACCATGTATGTGGCGCGCGATGCAGCGCATAAGCGCATGATCGAGGCGCTGGATGAGGGAGGGGAGCTTCCGATTGACATCAGGGATGCGACGATCTATTATATGGGACCGTCTCCCGCCAGAGAGGGGCGTCCGATCGGATCTGCCGGACCGACCACAGCCACCCGCATGGATAAATATGCGCCGAGACTGTTGGATCTTGGTGAAAAGGCGATGATTGGAAAAGGAAAGCGCTCAAAAGAAGTCGTAGACGCAGTGATCCGCAACCACGCCGTCTATTTTGCAGCCATCGGCGGAGCCGGCGCACTGCTTTCCAAATGCATCACAAAATCCGAGATTGTATGTTATGAGGATCTCGGAGCGGAGGCAATCCGCAAGATCGAGGTAAAAGATTTTCCGGTCATCGTCGTGATCGACCGCGAGGGAAACAACCTCTACGAGACAGCAATCCAACAGTACCACACCCTCGAGGAAATGTAGCAGGTCATTTCCTCGCAACGAGGTACAGATGCTCGCAGTCTCCCACAACAAACTCTGTATTGGAGAGATAAAAAAAGAGCCTTTCGGCTCTTTTTTTCCGGTCTTATTCCAGAACAAGCAGCAGAGACATTTTGAAGCGTCCCTTTGCGGTTACGCTGTGCAGACCGTTCTTCTCAAAACGGAAGCTCTCGCCAGCGTTTAAGGTGTAGTCAATACCTTCATAACCGATCACGGCTGTTCCCTCAAGCGCGGTCAGGATTGCGTTGCCCGGTGCGCGGTGCGGTGTCAGTCCGGTTCCCTCATCGAATGCCATGAGGACAAACTTCATTGTATCATTGTGTACGATATCCACGTTTGCAATACTTCCCTCCTCGTAAGAGATCAGTTCCTTCAGATTCAATACCTCTTTTGCTTTAACAAGATCGTTCATAGTGTTCTCCTTTTTTGTAATAATTTCTGTATAGATACAACCCTCGCCGGTTTTGACACCACAGAGAGTTCTCTCCGGTACGAGCAATATCTCATCCGGGTGCAGATCCATTGTTTCCGGCTGTTCACCGATGAGAAACGTTCCGGTGCCGGCGGCTCCGATATAGATGGACATCGTATCGTAGCTTTCCGGTGTGATGGATGTGCCTGCGCCCAGGGAAAACCAGGTAGCGGAATTGGAAGTGCCGAGTCCGGTATTTCGTGAGATGGTCATCTCCTCGCGGATCGGACGCTTTGCTGCGATGGTAAATACGCCTTCTGACATAGTAGATCCTTTCTGTCACATCGCTTTGTCTGTCAGGGAGACAGGTACGATGCTCTTTATTTTTTTTTGATGATGGCTGAACTCATTGACAACCACATTGACGTCAAAGGACACGGAAATATTCTTTTCTGTCAGAACCTTCTCCGTGCTGCCGTAGAAAAAAGTACCTTTGTGATTCATCATAAAAGCCTCGTCGGCGACAGACATGGCGTTGGTCGGATAGTGCGTGTTCATGATTGCGCTGATGCCGTCCTCGTGGGAGAGCCGGTCGATCATGTTGAGAACCAGAATCTGATTGTGAAAATCAAGACCTGTCTCCGGCTCGTCGAGAATGATCAGCTTTGGTTCATTGATCAGTGCGCGCGCAATCAGTACCATCTGAAGTTCTCCGCCGCTCATGCGGTTGCAGTCTTTTTTGGCAAGATGCGTGATGCCTGTTTTCTCCATCATGGCTTCCGCCATCTCAATCTCCCGTCTGCCGGGCTGTTCAAAAACGCCAAGATGCGAACAGCGGCCGAGCATGACCATTTCCAGTCCGGTGTAGGAAAAAGCAAAACCGTGGCTCTGCGGAATGTAGGAGACATTGCTCCACAATTCCTTTGGTTTTAATGTTTTGATGTCCTGCCCGTACAGAAAAGTCGTTCCCTCTCTCCAGGGGAGCAGACCGATCATGCATTTTAATAGTGTGGTCTTTCCGATACCGTTGGGACCTAAGATTGCTAAAATATGACCTTCCTCTAATGAGAGATTGATATCAGCTAATATTATATCCTGTTTGGGATATCCAAAACAGCCATTTTTTATTTCAAGAATCATTGCAGATTGCTCCTGTTCTTATTCAGCAGTGAAATAAAGACCGGTGCTCCGATGATGGCGGTCAGAATGGACAGCGGAAGCTCGATGACGCTGATGGTTCTTGAAAGTGTGTCAATCAGAATCATAAAGCTTGCACCGAGGCTTAAGCTGATGGGAACCACGTAGCGGTTGTTGCTTCCGACAAGCATTCTGGCGCAGTGCGGGACTAAGAGACCGATCCAGCCGACCTGACCGCACATGGATACCGCCGAGGCGGTAATGACCGTCGATGCCAGGATGAATATCATTTGTGTCCGTTTTAAGTTGATGCCGCTGGCTTTCGCTTCATCCTCACTTAAGGATAAAATATTCAGTCTCCATCGGAGCAGATAGATGACGACGATTCCAATGAGAATGAGCGGAGAGCCGATCAGCAATTTTTTATAAGTGGCGCTTGTGAAGCTGCCCATCAGCCAGTAAGTAATTTCCGGAAGCTTGTCCTGCGGGTCGGCAGTATATTTCAGCAGAGAGCCGATGGCGTTAAACAGGGAGGAGGCGATTACGCCTGCCAGCACCAGATAGACCATAGAGCGGTTCTCATTTTTTCCTGCGATCTTTAATGTAAAAAATACGGAGGCAAGTCCGAACGCAAGTGCAATGAGCTGTGTCTCCAGAATACCGCAGGAAAGGATGATCGCAAGGATCGCTCCCACGCAGGTGCCGCTGGTAACACCGAGAATGTCCGGTGTTGCCAGTGGATTGGAAAACAGCGATTGGAACGTGTTTCCTGCGCAGGTAAGGCCTGCTCCTACAATAATTGCCATCAGAATACGCGGCAGCCGCAGATTGATTACAATGGAGTAATTCTGCGCATGTCCCTCATTTCCCGTGAAAACATCGCGGAAAACAGTGATTACGTCGCCAACCGGCACATTCATCCTGCCGAGGCAGATACAGATCAGTGCGGTGACAAGCGGCAGCAGTATCATGAAGAGAATGGCAAGCGGTGTAAAATGCCCCCGTTTGATCAAAAAATTATCATTCATCAGTACTGAAGCATTTCCTCCATTTCCTCATCGGTAACATCGTAGCCATACCAGTCATGGTAATATTCACGGATGGTATCCTCCAGAGGATAGTCTGCGAAAACTTCCGGGTAAGTGTTGCATGCAAGCCATGCGAATACCAGCGGAGCGTCCGGGTTTGGTGTAAACCAGTTCCACATGCCGAGCGTTGTGTCATAGACACGTCCGTCCTGAACAGCTTTGATGGAGGAGAAATCGGTTCCCTCTACCCTGTTCTCCAGCACGTCCTCCGAGGTAAGACCGATGAGTCCCGGACCGTCGACAAACAGAATATCCGGATTCCAGTCGTAGATCTGTTCCATGCTCACCTGTGTAAAGCCGGTTGCCTCCGCGGCAACGTCCGTGACACCTAAGTGTTTCATCCAGTAGGTACCAAAGGTTCCGTTGCCGGATACCTGCGGTACGCCGTCGCTGTATTTCCACAGAATCAGTGCGCTCGGACGCTCATCCTCCGGAACGGCTGCAATCCTTGCCTCCACATCCGCAACAATCTCGCCGCCGGCAGCAGTGAAAGCATCGGTCTTGCCTTCCTCACCGAAGACATCCTCCAGAAGATCCAGCCACTGTTTGTAGCGGTTTAACGGATCAGCTTCTGTCTCGTGACCGACGGTTGCAAATCCGATACACGGAATGCCGCTCTCCTGTAAGATCTCTGCGTGTGCCGTATTGCCGGCATTGTATAAGATGACATCCGGTTCTAACTTCATGATTTCCTCGATATTCAGATCACTCTGTGCATAGACGGTATCCGCGGATTCCATCAGCTCCGGTGCGATATTTTTGAGAACCGTCTTTGAGATGGTATCCTTGAAAGAACCGCAGTAGCCTACGATATAAGGAGCTTCCCCGCCGAAATAGGACATGTAGGTGGAGAGAATCGGAATCTGGTCAATCACTACGCGTGTAATGTGATTCGGAACTTCCACAGTGTTGCCGGCATGGTCAACCACAGTGTGGGTGCCGGTGTCCTCGGTGGCAGCAGTTTCAGTGTCTACGCTCTCCGCCGATTCGGAAGCGGCAGCAGTCTCGGTGGCTGCTGTGGCTCCGTTATCTGAAGTATTCTCTGTTCCGGAAGCCGCATTGCTTCCGCAGGCTGCAAGCTGCAGTACCATGGCAGCTGTCAATAATGCAGCGGTAAGTTTTGTCTTTTTTATCATAGTTCCTCCCTCTGAACGGTATCAGTATGTAATTATTGGTTAGTTAAAACTAACCAACGAGACATAGAATACTGGAAAAGGAAAGAAAAAGCGGTTGCTATTGCAACCGCCTCAAAAAAAGATTATATTGCCAGAAAATCCGGATCAAGAATCTGCAGCCTGGAACCCGAAAAATTCAGAATTCCCTCGTCGCGCATTTTGCAAAGTTCGCGGGAGAGGGCGCTCCGGTCCGCGTAGAGATATTCCGAGAGTTCTCTGCGGGTGTAAGGAAGGCAGACTGTTCCGTCCGGTGCGATCTCTAACGTCTGCAGATAGATCTTTAACTTGTCCCGCAGCTTTTTCTGGCTGAGAATCCGTATTTTGCTGTTAAAAAACATCACCTGGCGCGCAAATTCCTGCATCAGATTGGTGGTGACCTGCATACGGCAGGAGCAGGAAAATGTTTTTTCCGACAAGAGCGCGGCAAAATCGAGCATCAGGATCTTGCTTTTTTCCACGGTGTGAATGTAGACATGACTCGCCACCTGTCCGGCGCACACAGACTCGGCGCCGAAGACATCGCCGCTTCGCAGGTGATTGATGATGATCTGGTTCCCGTTTTCGTCGACCAGATATTCTTCCAGCATGCCGGTGAGCAGAATGCCGGAGCAGCCGGAGGAATCCCCGAGTGCGGCGATGGATGCATCCTGCGGATAATCGACCACGCGCGCATTTAAGCAGCGCAGGACATTGGGATATTTATCTTTTGGTAATTGACGGAAGATACTGGAATGTTCCAGTACATCCTGATATAGAGCTGTTTCAATAATCATATATTTCCGGTTGCCGCTGCAACCGCCCTCCGTTTTTGAAATCAGGTAAAATAATGAGTTAGTCAACTCTAACATTATAACTTTGCCGGCAGGAGAAGTCAAGGTTTACATAAAATCAATTTCGGGGAGGATACCATCCGTCCGGGGATCGAAATTCAGAAGTGAAAAACAGAAAAAAATAGGGTATAATCTGGATATGCGGAGGTGAGAGGGGTATGATACTGAATACAGGAAGCAGGACAGACATACCGGCGTATTACAGCGACTGGTTCTATGAGAGGGTCCGCGCGGGAGAAGTTCTGGTGCGCAATCCGTATTATCCCACGCAGATAACAAGATACCGGCTCGATCCTGCGGTGGTGGATGCACTGGTATTCTGTACGAAAAATCCGCTGCCTATGCTGGAGCGCCTTCCACTGCTGGATGCGTTTACCATGTTCTGGTTTGTGACGATCACGCCTTACGGCAGGGAGATAGAACCCCATGTGCCTAATAAGAACCTCGTCGCGGAGGCATTTTGCAGATTGTCGGAGAGCGTGGGAAGAGAACGTGTCAGCTTCCGTTACGATCCCGTCTTTTTAAATGAGACCTACACCGAGCAGTATCATGTGGAAAAGTTCGGGGAGTTTGCACAGAAGCTGTCCGGATATACCGGGCAGTGCGTGGTGAGTTTTATTGATTTATATGAAAAAACCAGGCGGAACTTTCCGGGCGTAAGGAGCGTCGGAAAGGAGGAGCAGGAGCGTCTGATTGCAGCGTTTTCCGAGATAGCGGTAAAGCAGCATCTTCAGATTCATCTGTGCTGTGAGAACCGTAGTCTTGTCCGGCAGAATGTGGATGCGGACGGTTGTTTATCGCAGTCTGTATTGGAACGTGCCATCGGGTGCAGATTGAAGGTGCCACAGCAGAAACGGGCGAGAGGTGAGTGCTCCTGCCTGCTCGGCGCAGACATCGGTGCTTATAACACCTGCGGACATGAATGTCTGTACTGCTATGCCAACTATGACAGCCGCACCGTCCGGGAGAACCGGCTGCAGCATGATCCCCGCTCGCCGCTTCTGATCGGGCATGTGCAGAGCACAGACATTGTAAAAGATGCAATCCAGCGTTCCTGGAAAGATCCACAGATGAGTATTTTTGATTTGTATTGATAGAAAAAGTAAAATCATGCAGGAGGTACCACAATGAAAAAAGAGTTGAATTGGGCAGTATTAGGATGCGGCGTCATCGCAAATGAAATGGCACAGGCCTTAGAGCATATGGGAAAGCATCTCTACGCGGTCGGCAACCGCACACATGAGAAAGCGGTCACATTTGCGGAGAAGTACGGTGTACAAAAGGTATACGACGATTTTCATGAAATGTTCCATGATCCCGACGTAGATGTCATTTACATTACCACGCCGCACAATACGCATATCGAATTTTCCCGTGAGGCACTTGCAGGCGGGAAGCATGTGCTCTGTGAAAAATCAGTCATGTTGAACAGCCGTGAACTTGCGGAGGCGATTGCGCTTGCAGAGGAGCACCACGTTGTGTTTGCGGAGGCGATGACGATCTGGCACATGCCCTTATATAAGAAGCTCTGGCAGATTGTTGAGACGGGGGATGGAGAGATTCCGGCACTCGGGAAGGTGCAGTTTATTCAGCTCAATTTCGGCAGTTACAAGGAATATAATATGAAGAACCGGTTTTTCAATATGAATCTGGCAGGTGGAGCACTCTTAGACATCGGTGTCTATGCACTTTCCATTGCAAGAAGCTTTATGTCAAGCCAGCCTGATCAGGTACTTTCCCAGGTAAAATACGCACCGACCGGCGCGGATGAACAGGAGGGAATTCTTCTGATGAATCCGGACGGACAGATGGCGGCGCTGTCGCTGTCCCTACACTCCAAACAGCCAAAGCGCGCTGTAATCAGCTGTGAAAAAGGATATATAGAGATCATGGAATATCCGCGCGCCGACCGTGCTATCGTTGTGGAAGCAGAGACCGGAAAGGTGCATGAGATCACGGCAGGTGCAACGGCGGATGCATTATTGTATGAAATGACAGACATGGAAGATGCTATCTTGAACGGAAATACCGGGGTGATGCGGTTAAAAGATACCCGTGACGTCATGGAACTCATGACCGGTCTGCGCAAAGAGTGGAACATGAAATATCCGGGAGAAGAGTGGTAATGAATCAGACGTTTGAGGATATGAAAGAGATCGTGCGGAAGAATCCGTTTGCACAGCATATAGGGATGGAACTTCTCGAAGTGACGGAAGGATATGCGCTTGGGCGGATCCGTCTTGCAAAGCAATACGAGAATATCTACGGGGGAATGCACGGAGGCTGTGCATATTCCCTCGCGGACACGCTATCCGGCATAGCGGCATCCACTTATGGGGAATACGTCACCACGCTGGATGCGTCAATGAATTATCTGCTTCCGGTGGAACATACAGAGTATGTCTACTGCAAAGCGAGGGTGCTGCGCCACGGAAGGAAGATTACGGTTGTCCGGGTAGAACTGTTAAACGATGAGCAGACGCTCCTCATAGATGGAAGCTTTACCTTCTATAATATAAGAAAAAGAGACGAATAATAAAAATACGCTGACGGGGCTGTCACAATAAGCATATCGTGCTTTGGAGTGATAAGTAATATTATTAGAAGACCAGAGAACAAAAAAGTTCCAGAATAAACAGACGGCGGCAAATTCTTTGAAGCAAAATTCACGTATTTCTTCCATGCCGTGGCTGGCATCCCATTCCGTGTCTTGGCCACGTTTGGACACTCACGGAGTGTGTCCGACAAGCCGCAGACAATGAGCGGACTTTCTGGTGTCCCTAATGGCACCTCTTCACAGACAATATAAAACCGCGCGAACCGAACTCGCCGGCATCTGCTATTGAAAATAGGGCAGATGCCAACTCAGACAGCGGCTTCGCGCGGTTATGTTTTGTTCAGAGGTGCCAATAAGGGACACACACAAAAGTCCTAAAATTGTCTGCTGGCTTGCGGACACAGTCCGTGGAGTGCTCCAAACTTGGAAAGACACGGATCATCACGGATGCCAGCTGCGGCATGGTTAGAAATACCGGATTTTGCGGTCAGAATTTACCGCCGCATGTTTATCTGGAACTTTTAAGTGTCTATTTCTGATAATATTACTTATCAACGCAAAACACGGTATGCTTATTGCGGCAGTTCTTTTTTATCCATTTATCACCGGCGAAATGACCGGCTTTCCGTCGCGGTCCAGAAGCGGCGTCATTCCTCCCGCATATCCGCTTGCGTGAAACACATAATTCACGCCAGTTTCCTTGTCCACCCAGATTTCCATGGTCGTCATCGTTCCCTGTGAATAAATCTTTTCAAATCTCTGATCCTTTGCCATTTTTCTTCCTCCTTAAATTGGTTGTGTATGACTCTCTGATTTCTATCATACACATCTGTTACATTTTTACAACTTTTTCCTTGCGGGTGATGCGGAATGTTGTCTCCACCATCGTAATCATCAGGACAACAAACCCCAGCAGATAGACCGGCAGGATGGAAAAAGATACCGCATTGCCGAGGAGTCCGAACAGCGGCGGAATAAACGTCGAACCGACATAAGCGCTTGCCATCTGGATTCCAATAATCGCTCCCGAATTTTCCGCCCCGAAATTATATGGTGTGGAATGGATAATGCACGGGTAAATAGGCGCACACCCCAGACCTATCACAAGAAAAGCTGCAAACGCGACCGTATAGGACTTCACCGGAAGGCACAGGATAAAAATCCCGCAGACAAGAATACCGGTTCCCAGCAAAATCATTTTACGGTCGCCAAGCCGATCGGTAATGATTCCGCTGATGAATCTTCCGGCAGTAATCCCTATATAGAACAGCGCGGCAAAACCGGCCGCACGGTCTGCAGCAATCCCTTTTACCTCAACAAAATAGGTACTTGCCCACTGCATAGTCGTAGCTTCTGCAGCACAGTAAGCGAAAAATCCAAGCAAAAGAAACGGAACCCCTTTGATCTTAAGCGCACCGGCCAGACCTACACTTTTTCCGCCCTCCCGGGATGTACTCTGGTTCACATTCCATACCGGCAGAGTAACAAGCAGAAGCAGTGCAATGCCAAGCTGTATCAGCCCAACCATGCGATAACCGCTGTTCCATGTCCTGTTTGCCAATGCATAGCTCATAATGAACGGACTGACGATGGTACCGACGCCCCAGAAGCAATGCAGCCAGCTCATATGCTTCGCTTTATAATGAAGCGCGATATAGTTGTTAAGTGCTGCGTCAATGGCTCCCGCTCCCAGCCCGTAAGGAACAGCAAAAATAATCAGCATCCAGAACCGGCTGGAAAAGGAAAAGCCGAACAGCGCAATGACCGTAAGAAAAACACTGGCAACGGTTACGATTCTCGTGCCGAATTTTCTGGTCAGCTTATCAGAAAGAAGACTCGAGATAATTGTTCCGCCAGAGATAACCATAGATACGATGCCCATATAGGACACCGGCACGCCGAGTTCGGTATGCATCACCGGCCAGCCGGATCCCAGAAGTGAATCCGGTAAGCCAAGGCTGATAAAAGCGATATAAATTAAGATTAGCAAAAATATGTACATATTCTAATTACCCTCTCATAATATTGACAAAATATGATCCGGCTGGGAAGCAATATACTCTTTCACAATTGTGTTACAATATGTTTTCACAATCTCACTATCGTAATCATGTGCGAGTTCATTTCTTACTTTGAGCATGTCCATCCATTCATCATCCGAAATCAAGTTTGCCTTAAATGCTTCACGCAGAACATCCCTTGGAGAACCTGTAACGAATCCTGTTATTGCATAATACTGTACCAATATGTCCTTCATTACCTTACACGATAAATCGAAAGTAATACTAAATTTTGCACTGGTTCCGCTTAATACAAAGGAATCCGTAAGATCTCTTTCCCTGGCCTCCGCCAAAGCATCCAGCGAATTGCAAAATGATTGAAACCGTCTGTCAAATTTCGCGTCCATATTGTTTTATATCCTCCATCAATAAATCATTCCTACAGGTATCCATATTTAATAAATCAACACTGTACAAGGTCGGCAGTTCTTCGACTTTTTCAAGCAGCTCATCAAAATCAGCCCCGCCGGACACCGCAATATCTATGTCACTGCGTTCCCCGGCTGTCCCTTTTGCCCGCGATCCATATAAAATCACTTTTTTCGCACCATGCTCTCTGCAAAGATCCGCAACCCGGCTTATAACTTCATCTGCTTTCATATATCTCCCCCCTCTTTCAGCTGTGTCTCTTACTCTATCCGCGCCTGTTGCCATTTTCGTCAAACGTGCGCTTCAACGCTTTTTCCACAAGAATAACAGAACCAATCAGAACCAAAACCTGAACCGCTTCGATGACAAGCGTTACTGTCCCTACTACATCTTCACCCGATTTTGCAAACGGGATTTGAGCGAGAACCGTCGGCACCAGCAATATGATGCCTGATTTGATCCATAACTTTCCGCAACAGTCATGCGCAAATGCCCAGGTATCCTTATTCTTTTCGGACATGGCAGTTCTATAGCCGATCAGCCCGTTTATCTCTTTTGGAGGATTTTTGTACATGCAGTAACCCGCTATCACCATAATAGAAGGCATCAATAGATTACATAAAAACATCGCTATAAAAAATCCCATATTTTCCTCCTGTCTCCCGGATTACAGTATCTTTTCCATCCCGATCTTCTGCGGCATCAGCCCGCACTTCTCGTAGAACTTCCGCGCATTTTCATTGCATGCCCAGACATTGAGGGTCACATTGTAACAGCCGGACGCCTTCGCATAATCCAGCACATACCGGTACAACTGCTGCCCGATATGCTGTCCTCTGCAGTTCTCATCCACACACAGATCGTCAATATAGAGGCTCTTGATGTCCGTTAAGATATTGTCATTGATGTGCTGCTGGAAAACGCAGAATGCGTAGCCTAAGATATTGCCCGCTCCGTCATCCGCAACAAAAACCGGGCGCGTCGTATCCTCTAAAATTTCCTTTAATTCGTCATCGTTGTATTTTCTGGCATTCGCCCGAAATAAATCCGGCCGTCCGTTATGATGAACCGTTAATACCTGTGACAGGAGCCGGTCAATCCCCGGAATGTCCTGTGTGCCTGCATGTCTGATCTGCATAAAAGTGCTCCTTTTCTGTTTGCCGCTTGTATATCATTTTATTGTGCTATTACAAGCATTATATCATATGCGTCTTTGCTTCGGCAAAAGTCCGGAAAACCTCTGGTTTCCCAGACCCGCGGGCGCGTTCACATGGAACATATCCGTCCGACACATGCAAGCATGCACGTCCGTCTTTATTCCATGCTCACTTTTGCCTTCGCGAACATTATATCATATTTTTTTCATATCCACTCTTTACATTTCTGTTATCCTTCCGCAACTATCCCATTTATATCTTCACGCAAAGATGTTGACTTATCAACATCTTTGCGCTATAATCCGAAATATTGATTTATCAACATCTCACAAAGGAGCGCCCATGGATCATCGTTTTGAAACCTTTTCACTCTCCATCCTGGAGTTGAACCGGTATTTACAGAAAATCAAAGAGCTGGAGATGAAACAGTTCGGGCTGAAGGCCAATCACACCATGTGTCTCTATTATCTGGGACAGCACCCGGAGGGGCTGACCGCAACGCAGCTCACAGAACTCTGCAAGGAGGACAAAGCCGCCGTCTCCCGCTGTCTCTCACAGCTTAGCGACCGGCAGCTTGTCGTCTGCGAGCAGCCGGAAGATCACAAGCGATCTTACCGGTCGCACTACATGCTTACCGGTCAGGGGCGCTCCGTTGTAAGCGGCATCCAGACACGCATCAAAGAAGCTCTCTCCTACGGTGGACGCGGGCTGACGGAGGAAAGGCGCCGCGATTTCTATGGCACTCTTGCAATCATCAGTGAAAACCTGTCTGACTATCTGACCGAACACAGTCAGCAAAAATAAAAATATATGGAGAATCTTATGGAAAAAATCAGAATTATCACAGACTCAGCATCCGATCTCTCTGCTTCTACCAGAGAAGACCTCACCATTCTGCCGCTTGCGATCCGCTTCGGCGATACGGAATACCTCGACGGCGTCACAATCAGCCATCACGAATTCTACGAAAAGCTGATTGAGAGCGACACTCTGCCCACGACCAGTCTGGTATCCCCCGCCGCTTTTGAAGAGGTATATGCCAGGGCGGTGGCGGACGGGGAGACCGTCATTGCAATCACGATCTCTGGCCGTCTCTCCGGCACTTACCAGAGTGCCACGATCGCGGCAGAAGATTTTGCAGGAAAAGTATTTGTCATCGACAGCTATAACGCCACCATCGGCGAGGGCATTCTGGTCAGATATGCACTTTTATTAAAAGATCAGGGATTATCCGCCAAAGAAATTGTCGGAATCTTAGAAGCCTCCAGGGAGCAGATCCACACACTCGGTGTCTTAGATACACTGGAATATCTGAAAAAAGGCGGCCGCATTTCCGCCGCCACCGCATTTCTCGGCAGCGCCATGGCGATCAAACCGGTCGTCGCCGTATCGGAAGGCGAGATCATCATGCTCGGCAAGGCACGCGGCTCCAAAAACGGGAATAATTTTCTCATGAAGGAAATAGAAAAGGCAGACGGAATCGATTTTACCCGCCCCTTCTGCCTCGGCTACACCGGACTCAGCGATGAGATGCTGCAAAAATATATCAAAGACAGCGAAGCTCTCTGGAGCGAACACACAGACCAGCTTCCGGTCTGCTCCCTCGGTGCGACGATCGGAACCCATGTCGGTCCCGGCGCCATCGCCGTCGCATTTTTCTCACCGCAGTCTTAATTCTGTCCGTTCTGCCAGCTCACCTGACCTTCCTCGATCATCGGATAGCAGGTGAGCGTTGTTCCGTCGAGATCTTCCGCGTGCATGTCCACGCCCATGATCCGGTGATTGTCATAGGTCGTGTAATAGTAGATTCCTCTGGTCGCATTACAGCAGGACGTATAAATCGTAATCTCGTATTTTCCTTCCGCCACTTCGCAGCATCCTCTCTGCTGATCCACCGATCCTAAAATATGGAAAAACTGACTGACACTCTCCGTCTCCGAATCGCCGGAAACCGCATTCATCCTCGTGAACGCCACGCGCGCAAAACGGGACGCGGAAGAGAGATCTCCCGGAAGTCCCAGCGCACCCATTCCGCGGCTGTAGGTGCTAAGCGGAACATCTTTTGCGAAGGAATTCTCCGGCTGCTTCGGGGACAGTCCGATATAGTTGTTGAGCATAAACATCTGCTGTGCAAACGGTGGATTGTTCGTAAGAACGCCCACCGGATTCTCGTAGACGTGCAGACCATCCGCCACCGACTCCACCGTGATTGCCTCATTTTCGTCTGCGATGATCCAGTGCAGCTGTGACGCCGGGAACTGCTCGGCGAACGGGGTTCCGACCAGATTTATTTTTGCAAGGAGCGCCCGCACCTCATCCATCGTCGCGCATTGGCGGAGCACCCACGGGATGAACTCAAATGAAGCCACATTCTCTTTTCCCTCAGTCACCTCTGCGTAGACGGCATTTCCAACGAAGTTCAGTCCTGCCATGCCAATTCCCTTCTCGTTGATAGCATCATAATACAGCGGATAGTCCCCCGCCACATGCGCCATGCCGATGATGGCATAATGCTCTTTTGCCTGTCCCATATGCCGGAAGTTAAATTCATAATTCCGCGGTGTGATGACGATCTCCTCACCGTAGGAAAATTCATAATCCAGTGTTCTTCCAAAATAGAAATCCTTCGTCCGATAGGTTGCTGCTGTACACATAATCGCTTCTCCCTCTCTAAAATAGAAATTGTGATATACCGCCTTTTTGTCATAAGAGACAGCATATCACAAAACAGATGTAACATCAATGCATAGTGTGCACCGAAACATTTCTTTTCAAACATACCGCCGACCGTTTTCGCATGTCAGCGGATATGATATTTTTCACCGGATATCTTTTACTGAATTCCCGTCGTTGATGCTGACCGGAAAACGGTAGGAATAATTCTTGTTCTGCCAGTCCGGATCATCCATCATGCGCAGCAGATTTTTCCCGGTAATCCTGCCTAGATTGTACTTCGGGTGAACCACCGACAGCACCTTGACCCTCGCATCCTGCTGCAGCTCCTCATCGTCAAAGGACACCAGCGATACATCTTCCGGCACGTGCAGTCCACGTTCCTCAAGAAACTCCATGTAATAGCCGGCGACCTCATCGTTGTATACAATCATCGCCGTGCAGTCTTTCGTGCGGCGATACATCCGGAGAAGTCCCTTTTTGCTGAGTTTCTCCTCCATATCCTTCGTGGAGTACCAGCGGATCCAGTCGTCGTCAAACTTTACCCCGTAATCCGACAGACATTCCACAAACCCTTTATAGCGCTCGATTCCCTGCATATCATCATACTTGAAAATTCCCGCGATCCTGCGGTGTCCGTTCTGAATCAGAATTTCGGTCAGCTTGTAGGCGGCGCGGGCGTCCGACATCTCCACACTGTCAAAACGCTGATTGGAATAATGATTGTGAATAAACAGCGTCGGAATGTTCCTCTTCCGGATCTCCTCGTAGAGACGGATATTCGGATTCGGGAAAAAGGAGCGTGTTCCTTCAATAATAAATCCTGCCACATTGCCGTTGAGCAGACCTTCCAGATAAATCGCCTCATCGTTCAGCCGGTTCTTTGTGACGGCTACATCGATGTCATATCCGGCTTCCTTCATAACAGAATCGATTCCATCATAAACGCGGGGGAACAGATAGTCAGAAAAATAGCTTAAAATCAAGCCGATGCGCGGTCTCTCTCCGTTTCTCAAGTTGCCTTCATACGATACATATGTGCCGCTCCCCTTGACTCTCTTGATCAGACCCTCTGCTTCAAGCTGATTTAGCGCAGTGCGCACCGTCTGTCTGGAATACCCGAACTTTTTCTGCAGAATGTTCTCCGACGGAAATTTGTCCTCATTCTGAATCACTCCGCTCGTGATTAAAGTTCTGCCCCAGTTGTACAATTTCTCATATTTTAACAGACTCTGCTCACCGATTTTTTTTGACATTTCTGTTCCCCCGCTTCCTGCTGCAACTCTGCTGTCCGATTGTCTCTCCAAGCCCCTGCGGTGTTACTTGATTACCTGCAATGACTGGCGATCCGCGAATACTGCCACGAATATCAGGAATACGACACCCTGAATCAACTGCATCATCTGTGTCGTGAATCCCATCATGGTCAGTCCGCTGCTGAGCACGATGTAGAGCAGTGACCCTACGATGATATTCTCAAACCGGACTTTTGCTCCGCCGGAGATCGGCATACCGCCGAGTACCAGTGCAATGAGGATCTGTGTCTCCAACTGGTTACCGCCGGAAGATGTTACCGATCCGACTTTGATGACGTTGATAAATGCCGCAAATCCGGTGATCGCTCCTGCCAGAACGTAGATCAAAAACTTCATGCGGTCGGTGCGGATACCCGAAAACATTGCCGCTTTTTCTCCTGCTCCGATTGCCTTTAAATAGGTTCCGAACTTCGTGAAGCGGAATGCGATGAATCCGATTACCACCACAATAATCGTGAGCGTCATTTTAAGCGCTGTGCTGTCGTAGTTAATGAGCTTTGCGGAACCTGCCACGGGTGCATTGGTGGTCAGATATTTGATAAATCCACGGAATAAGAACATGGTACAGATCGTAACGATAAACGACTTGATCTTGCGGTATACATAAAAGTAACCGTTCAATGCTCCGATCGCCGCGCCTGCCGCGATTCCTCCCACGATTGCTAACGGAATGCTGATCTTGGAAAGCATACACACAACGATGGATGCAATTCCCAAAATCGATCCCTGTGAAAAATCGAGACCGCCCATTGTCATAATAAAGAAAACGCCTGTTGCCGCTATCATCGTCACATATACCTGGGAAAGTACCAGTGACAGATTTCCAACCATTCTGAAATTCGTCAGTACATTGAACAGAAGGAAGATCACGACCAGTCCCACCACCGGCAGAAGTGAACGAATCAACGACATCTTGGATAATTTTTTGAGCTGCTGCTCTTTTTGTTCTGTGTTCGTCTTTGCTTGATTCTCCATGACTGCCTCCTTATACCATCATCGTAATCAGACTGTTCTCATTAAGATCCTGATTACGCTCCAGTTCGCCGTTGATCTTGCCATCTTTCATAATAATGATACGGTCGCACATACCGATCAGCTCCATCAGCTCCTCCGAGATCATGATGATGGATTTGCCCTCTTTTCTCATCTGGTTCATGAGCTGGTAGATGTCCTGCTTTACCTTGATATCAATGCCTCGCGTCGGGCTGTCTAAGACGATGATGTCCGAATCCTTACCGATCCAGCGCGCCAGTACCACCTTCTGCTTGTTACCGCCGGAGAGATCCGACACGAACTGATCCGTATTGACCATCTTTACCGACATCTGCTTGGCATATTTGTTTGCAAATTTCTTTTTTTTCTTATCGCTGATGAAATGTGCCTTGTTCGACAGTTCATCCAGGGACGGCAGGCAGATATTGTCGCCGATGCTCTGGTTCATGACCACGGACTCGTTGTCACGATCCTTGGACGTGTAAGCAATGCTGTGCTTGATTGCTGTCGGAATATCGTTGATCTGTGTTCCGTCCGCCAGCGTCACCGTGCCCTCTCTGTCGTAGGATGCGCCGAAAATCGCTTTTCCGACCTCGTGCATTCCGGATTCGGACAATCCGCCGAAACCAAGCATCTCACCTTTGTGAAGATCAAAGCTGATATCGCTGATGATGCCCGGCACCGTCACGTTTTTCACGGAAAGCACAACCTCATCCGAGACTTTCTCTCCGTAATCGGCACGATAGTAATCACCGGTCACCTCACGTCCAACCATCAGACGCTTGAGATCATCCTCGGTCACATCCGCACTCTTTACGGTATCAATGTAGATGCCGTCGCGCAGGATCGTGATGGTATCGGATTTCTCCAGAACCTCCGGCAGGTCATGTGAAATGAAAATTACGGAGTTTCCGCTGTTGCGGATACGGTCCATGTGCTTGTAGAGTTCATCGCGTCCCTCCTGGGACAATGCGGTCGTCGTCTCGTCCACGACAACGATCTTCGGATCGAAGTATGTCGCTTTTACGATCTCTACCAGCTTGCGGTCCTCGAAATTATAATTATCGATGATGTCGGATGCCTTGATCCGGTCAAATCCGTATTTCTTAAGTAATTCCGTTGCCTTGCGGTTCATGGCTTTGGTATTTTTGATTCCGAAATGTACGAACTGTTCCTCGTGTCCCAGGAAAATATTTTCCGCGACCGTAAGTCCGGACAAGGTTCCCAGCTCCTGTACGATAATGGAAACGCCCTCATTGTTCGCTTCCACCTGATTCTTTGGATGAATCTCTTTTCCGTCGAGGATAAAGGTTCCGCTTCCGATGCTGTAAATACCGGTCAGCATGTTTGTCAGCGTTGATTTTCCGGAACCGTTCTCCCCGATCAGCGCGTGAACCTCTCCCTTGTTGACATTAAAGGAAACATTCTGTACTGCCTTCGTAATACCGAAGGACTTGCAAAGATTTTTTACCTGTAATCTGACTTCACTCATTGCATTCTCCTCCTCGATTACTTGACAATTTCACCTTTTGTGACTTTGGTGGTCACGGTGATGATGATAAGCAGTGCCAGACCTGTGATGACGTCCTGAATCGCGGTCGGGGCGCCAAGTGCGATGAATCCGAAGAAAATGATGTTGATGACGAACTCACCGATCACAATCGCCTGCAGCGGCATACCGTATTTCTTGAACGCCAGTCCGAAGAAGCATCCCATCGTCGGTACGAAGTTACGACTCATGGACGCCATACCGGTTACCGCCACCATGGAGGAACCGTAGCTGATGGTTAAGATCGCCATAACTCCCAAGAACGCGCCGCTTAACACAAATGCAAGCACCTTGTATTTATTGACATTGATACCCATGTTCTTGGCAACGAACTCGTTGCTTCCGATTGCATAGGTGTAAGTTCCGATTTTCGTATAATTCAAAAAGATATATGCTACAATGCACGCAACAATCGCCAGGATAATATCCCACGGCATCTGACCGAATGCGCGCAGATTTGACGGAAGCGTCTGCTCCACGCCGCCTGCGATATAGTTCGCAAGTGACTCATAAATCAATGCGAGACCCGTTGTAACAATCATCGACGGAATTCTCAATTTTACATAAAACAGACCGTTTAACAGACCGACGATCGTGCCGGTGAGCACACAGCCCAAGATCAGTCCGAGGTACCCCATGTTAAACCGGGTGGCAAACACGCATCCCACGATTGCAGAAAGCATGATGTTGGCACCAATGGAGAAGTCGAACATTCCCATAACCATGACGAAATAGAATCCGACCGCACCCACAGTTGCAATCAGGCTGGCCTGAAAGTAGTTGAGCATATTGGCCGGCGAGCCAAAATTATGCGGTGTCAGTATTTTAAAGATTACCCAGGAAACCACAACCAGCGACAGAAGAATCAGATAGCCCTTTGCGCTTCCCGACAGCTTTTTTGAACCCATATTATCTACCTCTTTTTCTTACTCGAATCAACGGATGTCACGCTGTGTGAGCCATCCTTTCATACAAAAGGCCGGTATCGCCACGCGACACCGACCTTTTGAAGTAACGCTCAGTCTTTGGAACTAATTCCCTGCACGTGATGCTGCATCTTCAATAGAAATATTCTTTGCTGCTTCTTTCAGAGCGCTTAAGTCAAGATTGGACATCTCAACAAGCTCATCGGATGTGTACGGAAGCTGGTCTACGAAATACTTCTCATATGCCTGATAGTCTTCTGCAGAGGATACATACAGGTACGGGAAGGAAACGTCCTCGAAGTTGCCTGCAAATCCTGTGTAGTTGCCCTTTATTGCGTTGTAAACCATCATGAATGCAATTAACGGATCACAGTAATGTCCGCCAGACTCACCAGCCATGGAGCCGTTCTCCAGTCTGTCTCCAAGATCCGGAAGGAAATCTGTAGATACGATATCGATATCCTGGGTCTTGCCTGCACGCTCTACTGCTGCGATTGCACCCTGAAGAGGGTCACCGCCGCCGCCTGCCGGGATGAGTGCATCCAGGTTCGGATCTGCTGCCATAAGAGCCTCTGCTGCCTTGGAACCACCTTCGGAAGTTGTACCTGCGTACTGCGGCTCAGAAAGCTGTGCCGGATCATCCGGATGTGCCTCGTTCCACTTGTCAACGCCTGCTTTGTAGCCTTCCCATCTTCCAAGCCAGGTTGCATCTCCCTGCTCCCAGCCGATCAGACCGATGTCACGGTCACCCTTATCAAGAAGGATGTTTACAAGAGCTTCACCGTTTGCCGGCTCATCCTCATGTACTGCTCCGATGTAATAAGCAGAATCTTTTGCTGCCTGATAAATGTCTGCGCTGTTCGTCTCGCTGATAATACGGAAGAACTGTGCCAGATATACGCCGTTGTCGTTACATGTCTTAATTGCGGATGTCATCTCTGTATCGGATGAGTTACAGATGATAATACCCTGGCATCCTGCTGCTACCAGCTGCTCCACAGATGCTGTAACCTTCTCGGATACGTGACCCTGATCCACGTACTGAACCTCCACCCCAAGAGCATCAGCCGCTGCATCAAGAATCAACTTACACTGGGAACCGAGAACATCGGTGGATGACCAGATGGAAACTCCGATCTTAATCTTGGAGTTGTCTGTCACTGCCGGTGTTACCGCTGCCTCCGTACCGGATGAAGACGCTGCCGAGTCAGAACTGCTCGCCGTCTCGGAACCCGATCCACAGGCCGCCATACCCACAACCATGGTCGCTGCCAGCGCGGCAGCTGTCACCTTCTTGAAAATTGTTTTCAATTTCATGCTTTTTCCTCCCTATACATTTTATTTGGGTTGTGTAAAAACCTTTTGTGATTTTATTATAGATACTCCCTGCTTTTTCCTCAAGAAAATACAACCAAGTTTTTTCTAAAAGTTGTATGGTTTTGTGTGTGTTTTGTCATACTTTTTTGCAATTATTTTGTATCTATTGTGCGTTTTACCATATATCGCGCCATATTTCCACTGTTTTATCCGGCGGTTTTGTACCTTATTTCCACTTTCGCCACAATGTTTGTCTACTTTCTATTACAGTTACAATACAACTTTCGTCTGTATGGCACTTGTACTTTTTGAGTACCAAAAAAGGACAACACCGGATTTTTTGCTCCGATGATGTCCTTTTTCTTATGCCTTGACTGCCCAGCGCATTTTGGTGGAACGCGCCCTTCCATTCGCGGCGCACTCCTGCGCCGACGGACGGATGACGTCCTTCGCATAGTCACTGTAAATACCACTCTTATATCCCTCTTTGAGCGCCTGTTTCACAAGCTTGTCCTCCCCCGAGTGGAAGGTGAGAATTGCCACGCGCCCGCCCGATCTTAATGCTCCCGGAAGCTTTTCCATGAATTCATACAGCACCTCAAACTCCTGGTTCACATCGATGCGCAGTGCCTGGAATGTGCGTTGGCAGGTCTTTTTGATTGTGTCCTTTTTCTCCTTCTCCGGCAGAAAATCCAGCGTATCCTCGATCACCCTGCGCAGCTTTGTCGTCGTGTCGATGCGGCTGCCCCTGCGGATCTCGTCCGTGATCGCTTTTGCCAGCTCCTCACAGTACGGCTCGTCGGAGTTCTCATAGAGCATCCCGGCAAGTTCCTCCCGCGTGATCGTATCCAGCCGCTCCGCCGCGCTGATCCCCGTCTCCTGATTGAGCCTGAGATCCAGCGGTCCATCCACCTTAAACGAGAAGCCGCGCTTCGGATTGTCGATCTGCATGGACGACACGCCAAGATCCGCCAGAATAAAGTCGAAGCCGCCGACCTCTTTTGCGATCTCATCGATCGTGCAGAAATTCTGAAGGCGCACCGTCAAAAGATCCTCCCCGAATCCCAGATCCTCCAGACGCTTTTTCGTCTTGGCGGACTCCTCCGGGTCCACATCGGTCGCCCAGATATGTCCCTGTCCTTTCAGACATTCCAGCATGGCGCGCGTGTGTCCGCCGTAGCCGAGCGTCGCATCGAATCCCTGCTCTCCAGGCACAATCTGCAAAAAGTCCAGAATTTCTTTTACCATAATCGAGATATGCATTCCCGCCGGCGTATTTCCCTTCCGGATCACATGCTCGATCGTGTCCTGATACTTCTCCGGCTGCAGTTCCTTGTATTTTTCCTCAAACTTCTTCGGATATTTTCCCTTGTAACGCACCCGCCGCTTGTGCGGTGTCTGTGTCTCCTGTTCCATCCTTCTCTCCTACTCCCAGTCTTTTACCAGTTCTGTATTGTACTCCGACTGAATATTTTCGACGGCTTCTCCCGCCGCCCTCCGGTAAAAATAGATCCTGTCGTCATCGCTGTCATTTTTCCAGAATTGATATCCATAGATGTAGCTTTCAAAAATCTCCTCAAAGCTTCCATATTCCTTCTGCAGTCTCTGCGCAATCGGCAGACACTGGTCGAGGCACTCCTCGAGGCTGATGTAACCGCACTGATAGCACAGTCCCGTGATGCGCATAATACGGACATAATCCCAGGCATCCACACCGCGCGTGTCCAGATGTCCATACGCATCATAGCATACCCATGTCCGGCACTGCTCATCCTCCGGGATCTCACTGATGCTTATAATATCGACATAACCATTCTCATCCATCGACAGATACCCTTTTTTCAGGTAAGTTTCAAACGCATGACGGTAAGACGCTCTGGTTCCTTTTTTCAGCATCTGGCTGATCGTGCGGGTCGCCGTTGCCCGGCTCGTAATGCCCCACCAGTCAGACAGATATTCCTTCACCTGCTCCTGATCCCAGTCTTCTCTAGAATGACCGCCCAGTTCGCCATATTCTCCGTTCTCAAACGGTACATAGATCGCGTAAGCATCTATGATCCAGCGCACAGTCGGGTCGTCCTTCACGTCCTCAAACGTCAGATCCGACTCCGCCTTTTGGGAATCATAAGACATCAAAAGGCTGTCGGCATCCTGATTGTACGCCACGTAATGGGTTCCCCCATACGCGAACACCAGAGCGATCACGGCCGCGGCCACTGCCGTTCCTGCAATCATACTGCGCAATTTCAGGCGGATCTCCGGTGCGCCGTCTTTTTCTGAAAACGCATACGGAAAACGTTCTACGTCAAACCAGATGTCTGCCTCTCCGCCTGCCATATCCTGCGCGTTTGCGGCATTCGCCGGCCGCACCGGATACATGGCACGCACCTCGCACTTTCGCCCCAGTTCATCGACAAACTCATACAGGTAATAGCTGTTCGCGCCGTTTTTTCCGGTTGTTATGACGCGGGCAATTCTGGCATGATAACGCTTTGCCTGCGCTTTTGCTTTCTTCAGATAGCAGTACTCCATCACCTTGCTCAAAAGGGCGAGCAATGTCATATAAAGCCCCGCCTCTCCCATCAGAAGCATCGTGCGCGCAGTGTCATGGGACGTATTAAACCGGTACGCAATCGCGTACAAAAATATGATTCCCCCCAGTGCAAGTGCCGCAAGCGGAATTGCCTGCAGGCGGCTGTAACGCCGGTACGCCTCCGACAGGTGCCACTCCGCCATCCAGACCCGCTCTTCCGGTTCTTCCACCTCCGCCGGACCGGCGATACCTTCGTCTGCGTATGCTGCGTCATCTGCATACGCTGCATCTTGTGCATATGCCGTCCGGCCCCAGGTCTTGTCTGCGGTGCGCTGTGCGGCACCCACATATGCCCTATTCCTATTCCCCGGCGCGTTGATAATCTGCGTCATGAGAAAATAGCGGAGCGTTTTATCCGCCTTCCGCTGTATCAGCCAGATTCTAAGCCCAAGTACCGCGGCGATCACAGTAAATATCAGCACCAGCTGCAGATCGTCCTGCGGATTTAACGAGGTTAAGCTGTAGCGGAGTCCCGCGAAAATAATCCCCAACAGCGGAAGCAACAGCAGCAGAAGCACAATCTGTGTCACATTGGGCGTACTTTTCGCATTCACCGCATCTTCCTTCACTTCCACGCGGTACGTCTTGCGCGTTCTCCCTTCCTCCCTGCTTTTGAGCCGGATCAGATAACGGTCCGCCGCTTCCGTCTGTACCGTCTGCACCCATTTCCATCCGGGGCTGTCCGGCATATTTACATTCTCATTGTACTGCAGATTTCTGCAGACTGACTTTTTGTCGCTGTGACATAATCCAACCGCCATGTTTCTCTCCTTATCAGAACATTCCCGTTTTTCCGGAAAATATCCTGTTTCTTTCGTGTATGCCATCCCGAGATGACCCAGATAAAATTGTAATCGATTGCCGCACATTTTACAACCGTTGATATTTGCAAAATATGTTTCCCGACGTTATAATACAGCTGTTGTATCCAGAAACATTTACAGAACAGGGCGCACATCAGCCCCGGAACGGAGAATCCCATGATAAAACTGATTGCCACCGATGTCGACGGGACACTGGTAAAAGACGGAACGATGCAGATCGATCCCGAATACATGACTGTCATTAAGGAACTTGTCCAGAAAGGAATCATTTTTGCCGTCTGCTCCGGCAGACAGTTCATCAGTGAGCGGAAGCTGTTTGCACCGATCAAAGATCAGCTGCTCTACATCACGGACGGCGGCACGGTCGTGCGCACCCCGCAGGAGATTCTGATGGTTCACACGATGCCGCGCGACGTCTGGAGCGGCATGTGCCGCATGGTGCAGGATCAGATGCCGCACTGCGACTGCTTTGTCGCCACACCAGACTACTGTCTCGCCGAGGACGCCGGAAGCCGCATGTTCCACTGGCTGCGCGACTCCTACGGCTACGATATCAGAGAGGCCGAGCGCCTATCTGACATCCCGGAGCAGGACATCATCAAGTTCACCGTCTACCACAAATCTGCCTGTGAGGAAATGTGTGCGCCGCTCTTCACCCCGGCATGGAAGGACAAGGCACAGCTTGCCGCCGCCGGCAAAGAGTGGATGGACTGCAATCCGCTCGGTGCGAACAAGGGAACCGCGATCGAGTTCGTGCAAAAGCATTTCGGCATTTCACCGGAAGAGACCTGCACGTTCGGGGATAACCTGAACGACATCGAGATGCTGCAGAACGCCGGCAGGAGCTACGCCGTCGCCAACGCCAGAGAGGAAGTCATCGCCGCGGCAAAAGATACCTGTGCGCCCTACTGGGAGAATGGAGTCCTCCAGATCTTAAAAACATTTTTATAACGAAAAAGAATCGTGTCCATCCAGCGGCAGTGCCCCGGCGTACACGGTTCTTTTTCTTTTGTCGTTATGACGGCTTGTGCATATTGCAGGAATAGCGGCAGCGCATTCTGTCGCAAAATTCCGCAGTTCTATCGGACGCGTCAACGGCATCTGCGATGATTCCTGTCTTTTTGAGGTTCGACAGTGCACCACGGATGTTCGCGGGCAATCGGACATTTTCGACGGCTTTTGTGTCTCGCTTGGCAGACCGATGAGTAAAACCGGACCGCGCAAACGACTGTCTGAGGTGTCTGCCGCCGTGTTTTAAATGCGGGCAGACACCGAGTTTCGGATTGCGCGGTCTGATCGGGACTTTGTGAAGCGGTCTGCCTAGCGAGACTAGAAAGCCGACGCTTTGTCCGTTGCCTGCGGACACCCGCGGCGCGCAGTCGAACGCCAAAAGAGACAGCAAACCGGATGCCGTTGACGCATCCGAAGAACTTCTGAAATTTTGCTCCAAAGAATTGCACTGCCGCTATTCCTGCAATACTGCCATGCCGTCCGCCCTTCCCAACGCACAAAAAAAGAACTGTGTACGCCGCGCATCTGCCGCAGGACGTGACACAGTTCTTTTTCGTTATATTAAATGTTTAACAGATCGCTGAATACCTTCAGGGCGCCGTCGGTCTCATGTGCAAGCACGCGCTTTGCCAGAACCTTTCCAAGCTGTACGCCTTCCTGGTCAAAGCTGTTCACATTCCACAGGAAGCCCTGGAACATGATCTTGTTCTCAAAGTGTGCCAGAAGTGCTCCGAGAGACTGTGGGTTTACCTGCTCACCAATGATGATGCTGGATGGACGTCCGCCCTCGAAATTCTTGTTGCGGTTCTCATCGGATTTGCCGCATGCGAATGCCACGATCTGAGCTGCGACATTTGCGCAGAGCTTCTGCTGGCTTGTGCTGTCCTGGATCACAACATCTGTGCCGATCTGGCTGTTCTTAAAGCCGACAAACTGAAGCGGTACGATGTCTGTGCCCTGATGCAGCAGCTGGTAGAACGAATGCTGCCCGTTCGTGCCTGGCTCACCGAAGATCACCGGTCCTGTCGGGTAGTCTACCGGCTCACCGAAACGGTTCACCGACTTACCGTTGGACTCCATGTCAAGCTGCTGTAAATGTGCCGGGAAGCGGCTGAGTGCCTGGGAGTACGGAAGCACTGCCGTAGCCGGATAACCCAGTACGTTGCGCTCGTAAACGCCGATCAGTGCATCGAGCATCTCCGGATTCTTCAATACGTCTTTGTTTGCGGAAAGCTGATCCTCTGCAGCAGCTCCCTCGAGGAACTGTGCGAACACATCCGGTCCGAATGCCAGGGATAATACAGCGCCGCCAACTGCGGAAGTGGAGGAGAAACGTCCTCCGATATAGTCATCCATAAAGAATGCTGCAAGGTAATCATCACTCTTCGCTAACGGGGATGTCTCGCTCGTTACAGCGATCATATGCTTGGACGGATCCAGTCCCGCTTTCTTTAACGCATCTTTTACGAAGGACTCGTTCGTCAGAGTCTCCAGTGTTGTACCGGACTTGGATACCAGTACGAAAATGGAATGTGCCACATCGGTGGAATTGAGCACTGCTGCAGCATCATCCGGGTCTACGTTGCTGATGAACTTTGCTTCCATCTTGAACTTGCCGTTTTTCTTCGCCCAGTTCTCAAGTGCCAGATACATCGCACGCGGACCGAGGTCACTACCACCGATACCGATCTGAACAACTGTTGTGAACTTCTCTCCTGCCGCATTGGTGATCTCGCCGGAATGTACCTTATTGGCAAAATCTGCGATTCTCTCCTGCTGCTCTACATAGAAGCTACGCTTATCCACACCGTCTGCCGTCACAGCATCACCGAGCTGTCCTCGTGTCATGTGATGAAGCACCAGACGCTTCTCACCGGTGTTGATCACCTCACCATTGTAAAGTGCCTCAAACTTCTCCGCAAGCTGTGCTTCCTCAGCCAGCTTTACAAGTGCTGCGAGCACCTTGTCATCGACCTGCTTGGCTGCGTAGTTGTAAGAAAATCCGCCAGCCATCGGCACACTGTAATTCTTCACACGGTCAGCACCGTTCTCTCCGGACATTGCCTCGACAAGATTCACGCGTTCCACTTTGGAAAGCTCCTGAAAAGAAGCAAGGGTATCCAAGTTGTTCCAGGTAACCATAATAGATTCCTCCTATCTATTCTTGCACATATTCTTATTTTATTGATCGTAGTGATTATACTATTAAATGATCTCAAGTTCAAGTAAAACGGCGGAGAGACAACCGCTCTCCGCCGTACAATGATTTATTTTGCTGCAGCCGGATTCAGCTTCTTCGTCCGGATATCCTCCTGTAACATGGCAAGGAAATCTTCCATAGATACCGTTGTCGACTGCTGCTCTCCGTGAAGTCTGTAGCTTACCGTGCGGTCTGCCACTTCGTTCTTACCGAGAACCAGAAGATACGGAACTTTTTCCATCTGTGCCTCTCTGATCCGGTAGCCCAGCTTCTCGTTTCTCTCATCGATCTCCACACGGATTCCGTTATCCTCAAGGTATTTGTATACCTCGTGAGAGTATGCATTTAACTCCTCATCCTCATTCTTGACCGGAAGGATCTTTGCCTGTACCGGTGCGAGCCAGAGCGGCAGGTTTCCTTTCGTCTCCTCCAGAATGTAAGCCATGAAACGATCCAGGGAACCAAGGATTGCTCTGTGAAGAACGACCGGTGTCTTCTTCGTTCCGTCACTGTCAATGTAGGTCAGGTTGAACTTCGCCGGCAGGCAGAAATCCAGCTGGCAGGTGGAAAGCGTGTATTCGTTGCCGATTGCCGGTTTTACGTTGACATCCAGCTTCGGGCCGTAGAATGCCGCCTCGCCGATCTCCTCTGTATACTCGATGCCGATATCGTTTAATACCTTTCGGAGTGCATTCTCCGCCATATCCCACATAGCGTCATCGTCGTGATATTTTACCTTGTCCGCCGGATCTCTCAGGGACAGTACACAGCGGTAATCGGTGATATTGAAGTCTTTGTAGGTGTCAAAAATCAGTGCCACCACGCTGGCAAACTCAGACTCGATCTGCTCTGGTGTTACGAACAGGTGCGCGTCGTTCTGGCAGAAATGTCTTCCTCTCTCAATACCCTTTAACGTACCGCTCGCCTCGAAACGGAAGTCGTGCGCGATCTCACCGATACGGATCGGCAGATCTTTGTAGGAGTGCATTCTGTTTGCATAGATCATCATGTGGTGCGGGCAGTTCATCGGACGCAGAACGAAGGACTCTCCCTCCACTTCCATTGCCGGGAACATGTTCTCCTTATAATGATCCCAGTGACCGGAAGTCTTGTACAGACCAACCGTGCCGACACACGGTGTCATAACGTGCAGATAACCGAGCTTTCTCTCTTTTGCCTTGATATAATTCTCAAGCTCCTGCCATACGGTATAGCCCTTCGGAAGGAACATCGGCAGTCCGCGTCCTACCAGATCGTCGGACATAAACAGCTGCATCTCCTTGCCGATCTTTCTGTGATCGCGCTCCTTTGCCTCCTCCAAAAGCTTCAGATGTGCCTCCAGCTCCTCAGCTGTCGGGAAACATACACCGTAAATACGCTGCATCACGTGGTTGTTCGCATCGCCCTTCCAGTACACGCCGGAATATTTTACCAGCTTGAAATTCTTGCAGAGCTTTGTATTGTCCACGTGCGGTCCGCGGCAGAGATCTGTAAAATCGCCCTGGTCGTAGACGGAGATCGTTCCGTCCTCCAGATCACTGATCAGATCCAGCTTGTACTCGTCGTTCTTAAAAAGCTCTAATGCCTCTGCCTTTGAGATCTCACGTCTGTAGATCTTCTTGCCCTCTTTGCAGATCTTCTTCATCTCTTTTTCGATCGCCGCGATCACGTCATCGTTGACTGCGTTCTCGCCAAGATCGATATCATAATAAAATCCTTCCTTTACGACCGGACCAACCCAGAACTTTGCTTCCGGGTATAAGTGCTTGACTGCCTGTGCCATTACATGCGCGCAGGAATGATTGAGTGTGTTCAGTCTCTCATCTGCTTTAAAATCTACCATTTTCTTCCTCCTTGTTCTGCGTCCGGGTGCTTTTTCCGGACGAAAAAAATCCCCCATACAGACCTGTGCCTGTATGAGGGACGAATATACTGTATCCGCGGTTCCACCCTGCTTATTCCCGTAAAACCATGCCGGACTGCCGGATCCTCTCGGATCACGCATCCCGCTGTCGGGAAATCACTCGTTTGATGATAACGGAATCACCGGACCGGATTAGGGTCGCTCAGAGATGGTCTTCCCAGAGCTTTCTTCCAAGATGCTTCCACCGTATGCATCTCTCTCTGTAGGGTGCCGCACTGGTACTCTTCTCTTCTTCGCGCTGCTTTAGATTCTATTTCAAAAAATCAGAACTGTCAAGGTGTTTGCAGCGAATTTCCGAAAACAATCTGCTTTTCCCACCCTGCATAGTGGCTTATCATCTGCTCATTGCAGCGCCACCGCCCAGATCAGCCCGGTCAGCTCATCCGCCGCAAACAACACTTTTTGCGTCTCGTGCACCGGCTCCACATCGATCGTCACTCCTCAGCCGACCGATGCTTCCACAATCTCGTACTGCATCAGTTCGTATTTCAGACGGCTTCCTTCCATAATCTCCGCCGGAAGCAGTGCCCGCGCCACAAGCTTCAAATCTTCTGACGGGATATCCGTTCTTCTTAAGTTCGCGTAGTCTCCATCGATCGAGACCACTTCATAATACCATGTCCCCATTGTTCTCTCCTTTGTAACCTCTTTCTATTCCGCATCCCGCGCCGCTGTTAAAACCGCAGACCGCATTTCGGGCAGAATTCATAATCCTCCGTGGTCGTAAAACCACAATTTCTGCACTGTTTTGTGGTATTCCAGCCGTTACCGCGATTCCCCGGATGCACTGGACGCAAATGTTGTGGCAGAATCTCGACATCCCCGCCGCGCGCAATCCGTTTTCCAATCTCCGCGTCCAGCTCATAGAGCGCATTGCAACAGCTCGCCTGCACATAGTAGTGTCTGTTCCATTTTATGCAGGGGATAAAGAAAAGCGAAAGTACGGTGTATGTCATGAACACCTGATATCTGCCGTAAGCTCCGCAGGCGCCGCAGGTCATCATCTGGTGAAAATCAAAATCTTTTCTGCCGTCCGTAATTCCCATAATAAAAAACATGTGTCCTCACGCTCCGTTCTCTTGCCGTTTGTTATCTGTTATTATAGACATATCTATCGATTGTTACAACGATAATCTTGCAAAACCGTCCGGATGATATACCGCGCTCATTGCGCCTGGATTTCATGTGGGTTCCACCCGGGTTCCGCTTGGATTTCGTTCGGATTTCATGCAGATTCCACCTGGCTTCCGCTTGGATTTCGTTTGGATTTCGACAAATAGCGACATTTTTATTGACATCTTTTTTGCCCCGTCCTAAAATAGCCTTAATAAAAGGGAGTAGTTTTCATCTTCGGATGCGCCAGACGCTGCGCGCAGAAGCTGAAATAATAATCGTCATCACGCCGCAAGGCCGGTTATTATTGTAAGTAACGAGACTTTTATCACTCATTTTTGATGCGATAAAGGTCTTTTTTTATACCCATTTCTTTGTCGCAGGAAAGGAACACGTATGGAATATGTATTGTTACTCATCGGTTTTGTACTCTTAGTTAAGGGCGCGGATTTCTTTGTGGAGGGAAGTTCTTCGCTCGCCAAAATCTTAAAGGTGCCCAGCGTCATCATCGGTCTTACGATCGTTGCCATGGGAACCAGCGCTCCGGAGGCGTCCGTCAGCATCAACGCGGCGCTTGGCGGCAGCAACGATATTGCCATCAGCAATGTCGTCGGATCGAATATATTCAACGGTCTGGTTGTGGTCGGAATCTGCGCCTTTTTGTCCGGCTTTCAGACGAACGCGGAGATCTTAAAGCGGGACATGCCTGTCAATATTCTGGTCACGCTGATTCTGTGCCTCATGTTTCTCGACGGAACGCTCGGCCGCGTCGAAGGTTTTCTTCTTCTGGCAGGAATGGTTCTCTACATCACATGCATGATCCGTTCCGCCCTGCGCAACCGTGAGGAAGGCGAGGTCTGTAAGGTATTACCGCTTCCGAAAAGTATCCTCTTTATGGGTGGCGGACTTGCCGCTGTCATCTTCGGTGGCGATCTGGTCGTCGACAACGCCTGCATCATCGCCGCAAACTTCGGTGTCAGCCAGAATTTTATCGGATTGACCATCATCGCCATCGGCACTTCCCTGCCAGAACTCGTCACCTCGATTGTGGCAACCAGAAAAGGAGACAGCGGGCTGGCGCTCGGCAATGCGGTCGGATCGAATCTCTTCAATATCCTGTTTATCCTCGGCATGTCCGCTGCCATCTCGCCGCTTCACGTACTCGGCGAATCTGTGATCGACTGCGTCCTGCTTCTCTGCAGCGGTATCCTGCTGTTTGTTTTCGCGAGAACCAAACGGTCCATGAGCCGTGCGGAGGGCGCCGTCTGCGTGTTATTATACGTCGCCTACACGGCATATCTCTTTGTAAGATAACCTCTTACACAAAGGAACTGCCGCAATAAGCATATCGCTCTTTGCTTTGATAAGTAATATTATGAGAAACGCACTTGGGGATTTCATGTGGAAATGCAGATGGAATATTCGTTGGAGAAAAATGTGAACATTTCTTCCAGCTGAATGTTTGCATCGGATTCCGTGTCTCTTCCACGTTTGAACACTCCCGGAGTGTGTCCGACAAATCAGAGACAATGGGCGAACTTTCTAGTGGCGGCTAATGCCGCTGCTTCATAGACATTATAAAATCGCGCGAACCGAAACTCATTGCCATCTGCTATTGAAAATAAGGCAGATGGCAACTCAGACATCGGCTTCGCGCGATTATGTTTTATTCAGCAGCGGCAAAAGCGCCACACGAAAGTTCTTAAATTGTCTCATGATTTGCGGACACAGTCCGTGGAGTGCTCCAAACTTGGAAAGACACGGATCATCGAGGATGCAAACATTCGGCTGGTTAGAAATGCCACATTTTTTGAACCGAATATCCATCCGCATTTCCATCTGAAATCCCACGGTGTGGTCTTTTGATAATATTACTTATCAAAGCAAAGAAGTTCTATGCTTATTGCGGCAATTCCACAGATCGATCCTTAGACTAATCCCATGAGGCTCGGAACTCCGAGGGAGAGTCCCGGTACAAAGGTTACCAGAAGAAGCATCACGATCAGTACCAGGAAGTATGGAATAAGCTTCGGAGTTACTTCCTCAATCGATACATGTCCGATACCGCATCCGACAAAAAGTACGGAACCTACCGGCGGTGTGATATTTCCAAGGCACATATTGAAAATTAGCATTACGCCAAACTGGATGTCGCTCATGCCAAAGCTCTGTGCAATCGGCAGGAAGATCGGTGTAAAAATCAGGATTGCCGGTGTGATGTCCATGAACATACCGATGATCAGCAGAATAACGTTCATCAGAATGAAGATGACATATTTGTTTGTGGATACCGAGAGCAACGCGCTGCTGATTGCTGCCGGGATTCCGGAATAAGCCATCACGAATGACATCGCGGAAGAAGCAGAAATCAAAAACAGGATGATTCCGGAAGTCTTGGCAGAGTTCAGGAGAATCTCCATAAATCCCTTGAAATCGATACTCTTGTAGATAATGGACAGGATGAGGCAGTAAAGAACTGCAATACCTGCGCCTTCCGTTGCCGTAAAGATACCGGATACGATACCGCCGATAACGATAATGATCAGCAGCAGGGACGGAATGGCATCCCAGATCGTCTTTGCAACACTGATGGATTTGTCACGGCCGGTCGCCTTGATGCCCATTTTTTTCGCATAGATGAATGCAACCACCATACAGCCAAGACCCATGAGGATACCCGGAACATATCCAGCCATAAACAGCGTGGAAATGGATACGCCGCCGGCTACGGTAGAGTAAACGATGAATGCAGAGGTCGGAGGAATCAGAAGTCCGGTCGGTGCGGAAGCAATGTTGGCCGCCGCCGAGTAAGCCGGATCATACTCCTGCTCTTTTTCAATCGGGCTGATACATCCACCCATTGCAGATGCAGCCGCTACGGAAGAACCGGAGAGCGCTCCAAAGAGCATGTTTCCAAGAATATTGGCCTGTGCCAGGTTTCCCGGAAGTTTTCCCACGAAAAGCTGTGCAAAATTGACAAGCCTCTTTGCGATACCGCCATTGTTCATGATGTTACCGGCAAGGATGAACAGCGGAACCGCCAGCAGGGAAAAACTTTCGATACCGGAATTCATCTTCTGCATGGTAATAAACGTAATCTGATCCCAGGAAAGGGTAGACATTGCGGTTACGATGGAAGATACAATAATACTTACAGAAATCGGAACACCCATGAACAGCAGTACGCCGAAAACGACAAACAAAATGATAGTTGTTAGTACGATATTCATTTTTTCCCTCCTTATTCTTCTACTTTGTTTCCGGTAATGTCTTCGTAGAGATTAATAATCTGTGCAATGATGATAAAGATGCCGGAAATCGGTGCGATGGAATATACCAGCGTTCTCGGAACTCCCAGAAGTGCGGAGAATTCCGCCCTTGCAGACACTGCCAGCTTATAACCGCCAATCGTGATTACAAAGATTGCAAGGAGTAGAATCAGCGCATCAATGAAGATCACCAGAATCTGATGCGGTCTTCCGGTCAGTTTATCTCTTACCAGGGTCAGTGCCATATGCTCTCTGGTGGAAAATGCATAGGCCGCGCCGATAAAGCCGGTCCAGATCAGCGAGTACTTTACCAGTTCCTCGGTAAATGCCGCCGGGCTGTTGAGGACGTATCTGGTAAATACCTGCCACAATACCAGGAAGGTCATGAACGTCAGAAGGACTGCGCAGCAAGCCGCGAGAACTTTGTTCATATATTTCTTAATCGTGCCTAAGGTCTTAGCCATTTTTTACTCCTCCTCTTCTCTGATTCCATCAATTCTATCCAGCAAATCCGCAACTCCCGGATATTCTTCGCGGTATTCATCGATCATTTCCGCCGTCGCTTCACGGAAAGCTTCCTTATCTACATCGTAGACAAATTCCACACCCATATCTTCCGCTTCCGTAATTGCTTCATCCACAGCCTGATCCCATGCTTCCTTGTGCCATTCGGTCGCATCGTGCGCACATTGCAGGATGATTTCCTGATCCTCCGGAGCAATATTGTTCCATACTTTTGCTGACATAACCATCACGTCAGGAATCATCGCGTGCTGGTCAACAGAGTACACCTTGCAGACCTCGCCGTGCTTACCTGTGGTCAATGCCGTCTCGTTGTTCTCGGTACCATCGATAATGCCGGTGGAAAGAGCGGTATAAACATCACCATAGGACATTGCCACCGGAGTTCCGCCAAGCGCTGTCAGCATATCCGTCTGCGACTTCATATCCTGTACACGGATTTTTAATCCCTTTAAATCTTCCGGTACACGGATTGCCTTGTCTTTGGTGTAGAAGGAACGGGCGCCGGACGTGAAGTAGGTGATCGTCACAAATCCGTCTTCCTCGGAGGAAAGGAAGAAATCCTGCATGTCCTCCGAATCCATAATGTCGTAGAAGTCTTCGGTATCATTGAAAATGTACGGAAGGCCGAACGTATTGTAAGCTTCGTTATAGGTGGCAAGACCCGGTGCGGAAACCTTGGTCATTGCGATTACGCCTGCCTGTAGCTGCTCTAAGTTCTCTGTCTCAGAACCGAGCTGTCCGTTCGGGAAAATGTTGATAATGATACGTCCGTCGGTCTTCTCTTTTACCTCATCCGCAAACTGCGTCATGGCAATATGTACGGTGTGCGTCTCGGAAAGACCGTGTGCCAGGGTCAATACCATCGGATTCTCCGCCGTTGCCTCTGCACTGTTGGAAACTCCGGAGTTCGCTCCACAGCCGCCTGCCGCAATTACGGTCGGCAGAACGAGCGCTGCCGCCAAAATGAGGGCGATGTTCTTTTTCATTGCTTTTGTTCTCCTTTTCCTTTTTTATTTTAATTTAAATTACATTCCAATCATGTCGAATACCTCAAAGGAAATCATCACCTGATGATCCTTCTTCGGATTCTGGTACTTCACCTGTACCGACTTTAAGCTCTGGCTGTAATACCAGCCGGTCTGCGCCTCTTCAAACTTGCGTCTGTGAAGGAAATGCGGAACTTCCACACCGTCAATCTGAACATAGAACGGCGCTTTTTCCCTGTGTACCACATCCAGATACATCGTATCCACGGTATTCTCATATTTTCCCTCATAAGTGAAATCTACACAGGTTCTGACTCCTGCCGTCACTTTGATCTTTGTCTTCAGATATGCCCCGTTCTGGTACTCATTGGTCTTTCCGTCATCGTCATATACGGTAAATTCAGAATCTACGTCCGGCGCCATAAGAATATGAAGTCCCGTTACCGTCTCATGCATCAGATTGTAGATCTGATTCTCCGCCATCGGAATAATCGCACCGCTCTTGATGTAAAGCGGGATGGAACTGATATCGACCGGCACCTCGATCGTCTGTCCCGGCGCATACGCTTCTCTGGTATAAAAATCATAGAAGCGGACGTTCTCATCCCCCGTCTGCGGCAGGTAAATGCTTCTGGTCTCCGCCCCTTTTTCCACAACATTAGCGACCAGAAGGGAATCGCCCCACATAAAATCTACGCCTTCATTGTAGGTCTTCGGGTCATTCTGAAATGCCATAAACATCGGCTCCATAATCGGAAGACCGGTCTCATGCGCTCTGCTCTCCAGAGAATACAGATACGGGATCATGCGGTAGCGGAACTTGATTGCGTCCCGGATATACTGCTTCTTGTCCGTGTACATCCACGGTTCCGTTACCGTATTGTCCGTGTTGGTCGAGTGGATGGAAAATCTCGGCATAAAGATACCGTTCTGCACCCAGCGGACGAAAAGTTCCGGTTCCGGAGAAACACCGTAGAAACCTCCGACATCGCAGCCGTGGTTTGCGACTCCGGAGAGTCCCATTCCGAGAATGGTTGCGATATTGTATTTTAACGTATCCCAGCAGGTCAGGTTATCGCCTGCCCACACCTGTGCGTAACGCTGGATTCCGGCATGTCCGGACCGGCACACAGAAAACGGGCGAACCGATGGATTGTACTCCGTCACCGCTTCATTGGACAGCTGGCACATCAGGTTGCTCATAACCGGCTTCATCGTACCGATCGTGCTGCCTTTTCCCTCGAAATATACTCTGGCGTCCTTGTCTACCATAGAATCGTATTCGCAATTATCGTTCCATACAGACTCGCAGCCATACTGGATCAGCCCCTGTTTCAGATACTCCTTCCAGTTCCTGCGGTTTTCTTCTTTGGTAAAGTCAACGAAAATTCCGGTTCCGCCCCACCAGGTACCGATTCCCGGCTCATCCTTTGTGCTGTCGAGGACGAACATCTTCTTTTCCTTCATCTCCTCCAAGAGCGGATGAACGAGAAGCATTCCCGGCTTTACATTCGGGGAGACAACGATGCCCGCCTGCTTCATCTTTGCAAACCAGTCCGCCGGATCCTTGAATCTTTTATAATTCCAGGTAAAGCTGCATCTCTTGATGCCCTGCTCTGTCTCGACGGCACAATATCCGGAAGAAAGCTGGAACCCATCCACCGGAATCCCCTCTTCCTTGGTGGTGTCAATGAATTCCAGGATTGCATCGTCACAGTTTTCCGGCAGTTCCGGATAGTACATCGACGATCCCAGATATCCGAATGCAGCCTTCGGAAGAAGTACGGACTTTCCTGTCAGATCGGTGTAGCGCTCAACAACCTCACCGATCGACGGTCCCGCGATCAGGAATAAATCCACATCGCCTGCATCCGCACGGAAGGAAGAATAACGATGCCAGTAATTCCGCTTCTCGCGTCCCATATTGAAGTCACATTCTGCCGTGCTGTGATAAAAATATCCAACGGCTTTTTTCGTGCCGCGCTGTAGCTTGATGTAGAACGGAATATGCTTGTACAGAGAATCGGTCTCCTTCGCATTGTATCCCATCGCATCTCCCGGAGCCATGTTCATATATTTCTCCGCTTTATTGATCTCGCCGCCTTTTTCACCAAATCCGTAAAAATAATCGTCATCCTCGATCTGGCTGGTATGAATGCGGCGCCTGTTAGAATCCTCACGGTACGCAAGCTCCGGAATATCCGCATGAAGCATGGTTCCTTCTGCATCATAGACACAGATGCGGAATGGATCTTTTTCCACTTCCACACGGAGCTTCTTTCCGGTAATCACTGCCCTGGTCTCACCATCCACCAGTGCAGCTTCCGCTACGTTAATCCGCTTCCGGTAATCCTTCATCAGTTCATCTGTGCGGGATTCCCACGCGGTTGTTACCAGACTGTAGGATGCTTCATCCCAGTCCCCGTCAAAACCCGCCCGGATACGGATGATATCATCCGTAAGGAACCATACACGAATCTCCACTGCGTCTGCAGCAATCGAATAATAATGATTCTGTGCTGTGACAGCACCTGCTTTGTAACATACTTTCACGAGTTTTCCTCCTTTGGTTTTGTAACTCTTTTTCTTATTGTCTATATCCGGTTCATTCAGATCTGTTTTCCTTCTATCATCATCTTACAAAACCTCAGGTTCAATAACTATACAGACTTTGTTCAAAATTGCACTTTTTTTTACATATCTTGCACTTGTTGCGTTTTTGCTTTATAATTTCCATAGAAACAGAGTTTTTTATTTTCTATGAGGTGCCTTATGATTGATGTTGCACAGACAAGTATGGCAGCCGGTGCAGCCTGCGCCATCGCCCAGGTAACTGGCGTCAATGACAATATGTCACAGTCTCACTATCACGATTATTTTGAGCTGTATTTTCTCGACAGCGGGGAGCGCTATCATCTGATGGATGACAAGCTCTTCAAGCTTCAGGCCGGGGACTGTATTCTCTTCCCTCCACAGACGATGCACCGTTCCTACGGTGACCAGGATATGGCATTTTCGCGGGTGGTGCTGTATTTCCGCCCGAAAACGATCACCTCGGCGGATCTTCTTCATAAGCTTCTCCACTCGCAGGTGGTTTACCGTCCTGACAGTCAGGAGCTTCACCAGCTGCGGCGCATCATCTATGCCATGGAAGAGGAGCAGCATTCGCATCTGGACTGCCACGACGAATGTATGCAGTCTCTTTTGAACCTGATCATGGTGCAGCTTCTGCGCATGAATCAGGAGAGCACCGGCATCCTCCGCGAGACCCGGGTTACCAAAGTGATTCAGTATATCCATAACCATTACGCAGAAGATATCACACTCAAAGACCTCTCCGAGCGTTTTTATGTCAGCGAATATTACCTCTGCCGGGAATTCAAGAAAAGTACCAAGCGCACGATCGTGGAGTATATCAAGCAGACCCGCATCATGAACGCCAAGCGGCTCTTCATGGAAACGGACCGGAATGTCACCGAAGTCGCCAGAGAAACCGGGTTTTCCAATCTGACACATTTTAACCGGGTCTTCCGGGAAGTCGCGGATGTTACACCGTCCGAGTACCGGAAACACTGTCAGGAGCTGCACCGCTGACGCGTCGCCAAGCGGGGAGCTTGTTTTTCCTCTTATTTTTCATAAATATACGAAAACGGGGCGGCAGAGAAACGTTTCCCTGCCGCCCCATTTTTATAATGTGATATCTTTGTTCGCCAACCTTCTGTTCTCGGAATATTTGCATATCAGTTCATAATATAGTGCACTCTGCTCTCCTCATACCGGTCTTCCTGCGCTCTCTCCTCTGCCGGGTACCCGCAGGGAACCAGCGCGAACGCATGAAGATCCTCGGGAATATCCAGCACTTCCCGCACCGCTTTCATTCTACCTTCATCCGGCGATATTCCCATCCAGACCGCGCCAAGCCCAAGCTCGTCCGCCTCTAACAGAAGATTCTCCACCGCTGCGCTCATATCGATGTTAAAATATTCCGGCGCAATCCCCTTGGACCGGAAGCACGGCACAAACACGACCGGCGCGTCCTTCGCACATTTTGCATAGGGCGAAGCCTCTGACAGCCGCCCGATCACCGCCTTGTCCTTCACCACATAAAATTCCCACGGCTGCTGATTGCACGCGGACGGAGCCGCCATCGCCGCCTTTAGCATCAGCTCGATTTTCTCCTGCTCCACGTCCCTGTTCTGATATTTTCTTACACTGATTCTGTGAAAAATACTGTTCATCCCGTATCCCTGTCCTCTCTGCATGTTCCGCCGGCGTTCTTCCCTTCTCTTACCTTCTGCCATGCACAGCTGTCCCTGCCGCGCTCTGTCTTATGTCCGGTACTCCATGTTCCGGCTGTCCATACTTTTTATCTGTAATCTTCCGACACTTCCATGTATTCCCGCTTCCCACTGATGTAATCGGCATATGCCAGTTCCGGGTCTTTTCCCTTAAAAACCGCACAAAGCCCGCACATATCACAGTCGGCGATACACGGAAACGTCTCTTTTATATATTCTCTTCTCTCCTCCTCCGTGGAAGAGGCTACCTCCGGCGGTCTCATCGCCGCCTCCTAATGAACCAGACCGGAGTTGCTGCGATACTCCTCGTTCAGTTCCCGCAATTCCTTTTCGCCATTGATGTACGGTTCGTAAAAAGTGTCCACCGATCCGCCGCCCAGATTGTCGCAGCCGTTGCAAAAATCGCATGCCCCGCCGCACTGGCTCAGCCCCTCCTGCACAATGCGGATTCTTTCTTCTTTTGTGGTGTCTTTGATCAATATACTTTTCGCCATATCAATACTCCTTTCCGATCTCACCCTCAATGCCATACATTTTCTTAAACCGTTCCAGATCCGCCGGACCCTTAATCAGCATCACTTCCTCGATCTTGCCCGTATGAAGATCCTTAAAACCGGCAATCTGCTCGCCGTTGCAGATGCTCGCCTTAATCACCGGCTTTTGGCGGGATTTATCATAAGTCTGTGCGGAAATTTTTTTCTTAAACAGTTTCGTTGTGGTCACCTTCTTTCAAATGCGAAAAACACCTCATCGCCGGCAATGCCCGGCACCCGGCAGGCATCCGCATCGACAATCTCTGTGTGGGCAGGTTTTATGCGGGCTGATCTTGGTTTTTTAATGTCCTACAGGATTCCGGCTTTTGCCATCTTATATGTCTTAACCGCATCCTCATAGACCTTAAGCGCTTTTCCAACCTTCTGCGGATCATAATCGCACAGACTGAGATTTCCCATATAATCTTTCACGATTTTGTCAAAATTATCATTCAGGAATGCCATCGGCGGCTGTGTCCAGTAAATCTCTTTTTCCCCGTTGACTTCTCTCTTATCCAGCAGCGCCTGCAGCCCATAGAACAGCGGCGTAATGAATCCGTCCGGGCTGATCATGTCTATTTCTTTTCCCTTAAACGGGGTCACCTTGACTTTTCTTTTTTCATTAAGTGCTTTGCACGCTGTGATGGAAAGGAACCGGCCACCATTGGAGTTGTAATATTTCGGGAAATTCTCATATATATAATCATACAGATCTGGGAGATCTACCGCAATCTTAAACGCCGATCTGACCTCTTCGTTCCACAGTCTCGCATGGTATCCGTCCTCTGCCGTCTCCGTTACATCCGGCGAACTCATAACTTTCTCAAACTGTTTTAAGCAGGCACCTTTGCCGCTGTACAGTTTGTAGGGAGAAACCGGTTCCACATATCTGTCCGGGTTATTTTCATCCCGCACCGGCTCAATCAGATTCAGCGCCAACCAGGATAACGCCACCACGTCCTGTGCCTTTACCTCTCCGCCCTCGTTCGTCTTCCACTCAATTCTTCTGGCTATGATCGGATTGTATTCCTGCATCATCCTCTGCAGATCCTCAAAATAGCCTTTCTGATTCGCTTTGGCTGCCAGCTGCAGTTCAGCGTTGTTGTTTCTCGCTTCGCAGATTTCCAGCAGATTATTTGTAAACGAAAATACACACGCCAGGTCATTCTTGTCTCTCGGCACCAGAAGTTCTACCGGAACCAAGAAATCGAGTCCGTTCTCAATCTCCCCCGCCTGCGCGTCCTTTATGTAAGTCTCCACTTTTTCTCTGTTATCCTGCCATAATGCCTTGAATGTGTCCCAATTTTTCGACGATGAACTTAATGTCTCTCCATGGTAATTCAGCGCCTGCCCGAGAATATAAAGCCCGATCGCCAATGTATTGTGACCTCCGTCCAAAATCCCCTCTATTCTCGGATCACTGGGGAGAAGCTTGATTCTCCCTCTCTCAAGCTTTTCGTAATTGGAAGAAGCCAGCAGCACGCCCTTGCTCATAAACGGAAAAAGCTGGGGACTGCTGCTGATCGTCTCCTGAATTGCATCTGTGACTGCGCCTGTCCTTGAGGATCTGGGATTTGCTTCCAGATTCAGCGAATCGATGATCGACACAAAAAATCGCGCCGGCACCAGACCCACAATTTTGGTGATCGATCCCACAGTCTGTTCTGTGGATTCCTCGAATTTGATAATGATACTTCTTCCTTGCGGCATAAGAATGCCTCCTTTCATCTTTGCAGGAAGGCTGGAAACAAAAAAAGAACCAACAACGTAATCTGTCGGTTCTTGAAATCCTTCATAAAAATCTCCCTATTTCCAGAACCTATCCAGGTACTATATGCTCCATCCGCTATCCAGCAGATACTTACTTTGTACAGGATTTTGAGGGATTTGTCAATATTTTTTTGAGATGGGAAACTGTGGGGGTAAAAAAGGAATCTAAAGCACCATACCCGATAAACATTTTCATGCATAGTATATAATGCTAAATCAGCGTTTGGTAAGAACATTAGCATCCTTTCCAAACGCCTTGATAATTAACTCATAGCATATAAAATATAGACCTTAACCATAATCAATATACTTTACAATAATGGAGTTACGTTATACTGTGTTCTATTACATTTATTAACCCGAATATAAATATTGTGAATCAAATTGACACTTGATAATATAGCCTCACCTTGATTCAACTTACGTACATACTTAATCGTATACTCATCCAAATGATTTTGAATAACTCGTATCTCATCATTATGCATCAATCTATGAACCAAAAGTGTACCAACCTGCCCCAAGAGAACAGGCGAAACATCTTGAGGATTTTGAGTTGTCAAAAAAAGAAATACCCCTTTTTTACGACCTTCTCGTGATATTAATGTCAATCCACCATGATACTCTGCTTCAGAATATAATGATTTTGTATACCTATGAACTTCATCGACAAAAAATACAAATGGCATAGTACTATCTCGAGACATAATATGATAGCATATCAAATCTATTATCATTCCTCCAATGCCATCCGTAACTCCTAATGCAGATGAATCAATATATAAACTAGTTTCTGGTGTATGTAAAAAAATATCTACTTCATCTAACAGATTATGTTTCGTCGAATCGTTGCTAAAAAATGTCGAAAAATTTGTGTTTGCTAATTGATATAATACTTTCTGAACAAGATAATCATTTGTTTTTGCCTTAAATGAATCATATGCGTAATCATTTCCATTTTTTGATTCACTAACCGATTCTGCTGCAATTTGTGATGGCAATAATGTAATATCAAAATCAGTGTCATTACTTGTTACAGTGGCTAATTGTTGTTGCAATATGGCTATATTCTTTCCAGTTTTGGTTAGACATGTGGTTTGATTATGTTTCTTTTGATACCGAAGTGAGCGTATTGCTTCAGCTAGTACTGCTCCTTGTGTATTAGAATTTGTTTCAAACAACATAGCCCATTGTTGCATAGTAATTTTACCCGGAGAAATAGTGGTATCTATTCCCAATGATATTTTTTTCGCCTCCTGAGAAGAAAATGCGGCTTTATATTCTCCTGTCGGATCAATTATCAACGCTTTCTTTTTCGCCAATATTATCTTATCTAAGATTGCAAGCGCCGATGTAGATTTTCCACTGTTTGTTGCTCCAACTATTAGTAAATGATGACTAAACAACGTGCTCGGTTTTAATTCTACATCGGCCGATACCCTGTTAAGATATGTGCCCAGAGACGGTAATGTTATTTCAGGTTCTTTTGAAACTTCTATTGAGCTTATATACAATTGCATAACGTCCTTATTTGCCAAATATACTTTATCCGCTACACCTACCGTCAAAAATTCAGGAAATTTAAATTTTTTTCCTGTATTAGGAATTAAACCAATTATATCTATACTCATTTCTGGAGTAATTAACTCAACTGTTCCATGATTTATCGAGTCATGAAGACTGTCTCTTAAGGACACTCTATTTTGGTATACCTCACCCAAGAAAATACCTTCTATTGAATCAATAATTACAAAATAGTTAATTGTGCTTGGCGAAAGTGATTCTTCAATTATCTTTCTATGCATTAAAAGCGACAGATTTTCCACCTGCACTACACAATTATCTCTATATACTTGTGATACTCGCCCAACGTAAAAATTATTTCTATCTATCTCCTTATATAAGAAATCAATCGTCATAGTATTCCCCCAAATAAAATGATAAATTACCATTCATTGTTTCTTTTAAGAATGCAACTCTATAATTTTGCTCCATTAATTTTTGCATTCTAGTCCAATTATCATTCGTCTGCTCTAACGAATAATCGGTTACTAACATTGCCAAACTTTTATTATGTAAAATCGCTTGATATATCATCTGCGAAATATGATTATCTGCAAAACTAAACCCTACCGTTATCAATAGGCTGTTTGGTCGCTTAATTAACTCCTGAAATTTAGTAAATAGTTCAAAGTATGGTTCTTGATAGCTCTGCATGTATTTATCTGCGCTAGGAAATATCATAATTGGCTTGACAACCTCATTTTTTTCTTTTCTCCGTATTCCCCTATTGTCTCGTTCCCACGTTAAAGAGCCATGCAACTTAAGCAGATTGATAATGTTTTTCTTATATTCCAATTCATTCGTTTTAATATTTTCTATATCTTTGACCATATTCCACTCAAACATATCACTATCAAAATATGGTCGATGAGAAAATGTAAATCCATCCATAACTGTATATCCAATTTCATCGGCAGCATCTTCTATCAACGTATCATAATTAGTAGTAACAAATGTTAGTTTGCTAGGACTTTTTACCAAATGCGAGATAGTATTTATAAATGTTGCATGATTAAGACTATTTTTGTCAAAATCATAACTTGTATTTTCTACTATACAACCAAAAATTGCATGTTCCGACGCTTCGTACTTTCCCGCTTCATTATCTGGCACATATTTTTTATAAGAAATCAAGTCTGACAAAAAATCTTCCAGATTAAACCTAGAATTTAACCCTTGATTAACTTCATCTTCAACAGAATTTGGGTATTTACACATATCTGCCAATTCTTGTAATGTAAATAAGCTTGTGTCATTCTTTAATTTTTCGTTTATTATCCCTGCTAACATTCGAACGGTTTTCCCAAAACGCTTATCCGTATCTTCGTTGATGCACAAAACTGAAGCCCCTGCACCAATAAGTACAATAATATTACTATATGCTCTATGAACAAATGACGACACTTCTTTCTTAATAGCTAATTTGTATCCATTTTCGTCAACTGGTTCATTATTATCATTTGTTAAACTAACACCATTTTTATAGAATTTATTTTCGTCAAAAGAAAAAATTGTATTGGATGAAACATATGATTTTTCCATAAAATTGTCCTTCTTCCCTAAACTTATTCATTAACTATTAATTTTACTAAACGCAGATCCATCTGTTTAATCAGATCAACCACCATCGCATTTCACATCTCAAATCTTTACTTATTTAATTGTATCTCAATTGTCTCATCTCCAGCCTTGCACCGCTACGTATATAAACCAATATGGACATACTTACTTGAACCATCTTCACCTTTTTCACAAAATCCACCTGTATTCCCAAACTCAAGAATAAGCTTATGAAAATGGATCTGAGAACATGTTGAAAACTCTTCCATCTTTATATATGCAGCCAATAAAAAGAGCTGATTTGTCATTCTACCTTCATGCACCTCATTTCCATTTCTATATCTAAACTTTCACTAATTTTTTAACCATCATATATATAGTATTTTAATTAGATAATTTAGCACATATCGTCTATTCGATTTGCTTTAATATATACATAAGTTTTGCTATTAGCTTTTTACCCTCTTTATCACAATAGTTTTTCATTGAGATCATTTCCCAGTAATCAGCATATAAATCTTTCAGGTTCTCAAATACTGTATTGGGATTGCTCAGATAATATGGTCCAATTTTTTCGAAAATTAACTCTATTTCATATGTTAATGCCGTATTCTCCTTTGTTTGCGCTTGATGTAATATTCCACATCTAATTCCCTTATAGAAAATATCTGCCATTGATTTTGAAATGTTTGAATCTAGTAAAGGCAAAACCGCCCTATATGCATTTGCTACACATCCACTATCTTGGGATTCATCGTATCCATTAACCATTTCAAAATACAACTCAATCAAAATACAACAGATACTCATGGTTATAAATGCTGTATTTTCTGGCACTTCTAATTTATGTAATGTAACATTTATTCGTTCAACTGGAGAAAAATAATTATCATTTATTCGTTTTCTCATGTATTTTTTTAGCTGATTAAATAGTTCTGTAGCTTCTGCATGATTTCCATCATCTATAGCATCATTTAGCTTGTCTACAATGTCTTTAGCTTTTTCCGTTTCTAACCCTCTACAAAACCATGTTTTATTTGAAGTAAACATTATCCCTCCCCGTATAATAGCAATCGACAAACATTACCTATAACACATCAACATACTCCAAAAATATCTTCTCCTCAAATCCGCCTCTTTCATCCGCCTTCTTGGTTCTCACTGCTTCTAATTCTTCTAACGCATATCCCCTTGCAATACAAATAGACCGCAATACCTCAAGGATATCCGCCATCTCTTCCAGATTCTTATCAGCCTGATACTCTGCAACCTCTTCATTCAATTTTGCTTCAAGCGCTGCTATGTACTCTTCTCTTGATAGAACACGAGTCTTACAAGTTTTCCCGTCTGACTCAATAAGCTCTGGTATTTTATCTCTCACCAATTTGTTATATACCTTCATTCTACCTCCTTATACAAGGTTCCAAATTTCATAACCTTGTCTTCTTGCCGAATCATATACCGGGCGCATATTTTTCTCCAAAATCACCCGGAACTCTTCCCTTGAATTTCCCTTTCGATATAATTCCTGATTTGCCCAAATCGAGTGCAGGTTATCTCTGTAGCACGCTTCATATAATTTATGAATTCCGGGCTTTTTAAATAGCAATTCATATAAAACAAACTGATTGCCAGCAAATCTATTGAAAAACCTGTCCCATTTGGGAAGCTTATTACTTTTCTTAGAATTCCACGACGAATCCATCGGCATAAGATTCCAAAGTTCATCATTCATCACAAAGGACCACGGGATAAAATGATCCAAATCATATTTTTCTGTATTGATTGGTTCTTCTTTGAAAACATCCACAATCGGCGCTATTTCCAGCACTGCATCCCACAATCTTCTCGCATTGGATAGCTTACGCATTTTTTCATCTGCTGGAGCAAGTTTATATACCAATCCCGGAACTTCTGGGTTATTATTCTGCAGCCACTTTACCTTTTCCAACTGAATCCATCCGAGAATACTTACCGTATTATCTTGGATCATTTGAATCCAGCTATCACTGAATGTAATCACTCTAGTCAGTCCCTTATCATCATTGAATGTATACGGCAATAAGATTTCCGTCTGACTCAGCCTGTTATAATACGCCATCATCCTTCCCGCGCTACTATCCAAGTCAATCCTCTCTGTTCCCCTATTCGCAAATCCTGACAGGGATTTATATGGAACATTCTTGGTAAGTTCTTTTTTGTAATCACTAAGTTCTTTATCATCCGAAGCTTCGTGAAGTTTATTGATAATTTCAACATCACTTGCATTATTCGCGAGATTACTTATTTCCTGTAACCTTAATACCGCTTTCTCAAGATTATCCTTGATAATTCCCTCCCCATAGATTCCACTTAAATGGATATGAAACTCAAGGACTGGATACCAGGCATTTGAGATCATTTTGTTGATTATCTCATCGTATGTAGCTTCTGTTTTGTTAGCAGATATCAGCTGCACGATTGCCTCGAGCCAGTAAAACTTATAGCAATAAGAAGGAGAATTCATCATTTTAGAAAATCCCTCTATATCGAGCGTATTATAATATCCCTTATCAATTATCAGATCAGCCAATATCTCACCTTCTACTTTTTCTGTAAATCTGTCGTTTCCGAATGCTTCATACATTAACTTGTACAAAACGACCATATGATACTATTATTGTAATCATTTATCCAAATACTTGCAAGAAATTTGTAGGTTTATTTTATTTCCAGGCAAATAGCCACACATGATTTTCGATTTACATTAACATGTTATAAAACATTCAGCAGTAAATTTGCATATCTTAATCTCATTTCTTAAAATCCTTGCCCCTTCCCTGCATATTCCAAAAACAGATAGGACATTGAAAATATCCTATCTGTTGTATCACTCCTCATTTTCAATTACTATCGCATCAGTCTCTTTTCCAGTGGCAGTAATCCTGCACACAACTCCACCATCAACAACAAACACCACTTTTCCTTTTGCTTTATCTCCGATCTTATCATAAAGTCTTCCAGCACTCATAGACTCACCTTTTACAGTGAATGGGCTGTTCGCTACATATCCGACCTTCCCAAGCCCTTTCACTTTTACTTGTATTGCCTCTTTGTCATACTCATTATCCGGCTCTTTTACAAGCTTCACTTTCATACCCTTTTTCATAAAATCACTGCCAAAATAATGCCTGCAACCAGCTATTGTAAAATACATCTCATCCATAATAACACCTCCGCTTAAATTAAAGGATCATCGTTTCTTTCTGATCTCATCGTGCTATAATCCCTTACACATCGAATCTCTGTTCTTTATCCAGCTTATTTATCATACTCTTCGAGCTCCTGCTCATTTTTTTCATTCCTGTAATCAATAATATCACCGATCAGAAGAACCATTTCTGATGCTGCTATCAGAATCAGTCCTGCCCTTGCAAGAGACTTCCCGACTGTGTCGTTCGTTTTCTTAGCCTCCTCCGCACTCTTTCCAAGCAACCTGATCAGTTCAATATTTGCCAAACGCTGCAAATTTCTATTGATGGCTTTATTATCCTTATGAATATCTCTTAACGTCACTTTGTTTGTCATGATGATGACCCTCCTTTTGTCTTATCCAACCATATCTTTGATATTTTCTACTACATGCAGTTTCTCTTCCTGTTCGTTGTCTGCAAGCTGCAGATTCGCCACTTCATTCTGCCCTGAAACGCCCATGATCCCTTCAACTTCTGCAAGGTTCGCTTCACAAGTATCTGCAAGTGCGTCACAGTCTATATAGTCCGTCAATGCATACAGGCAATCCAGTTCCATTGATTTTGATTTTCTTTCAAGTCTGAGTTCTTTTAATCGCTTAAACACTTTATACCCCTGTGTCACATTGCAATTCGTATCTTCCGCTTCTAAAAGGGTCTCTTCGATTTCCTCATCTATCTCTCTAATATCCATCTGGAGATTTGTTATGTACTGACCGGCATTCCGATAAAACTCTGCCTGCTGCCTTGCATATGAGAGCCAGTCGTTTTCTGTTCCATCAAACGGAGTAATGTTTCTTTCCTCAAGCATTGTCTCTTCACCACCTTCATCTTTTTGTATAGGTTCAACCACAAATCTTTGTTTTTGAATCTCATAGCCATGCTCCATCTGCCGTATATCCGCTCTTTGCAACCGCTTATCTTTGAGTGTGCAATTTTCAAACAGCTCATCATACTTTCTTGGTCTATATTTCCGCGTCTCCAGCCCTTTGATGCATTTAAGTGCCTGTTTTGCCTTGGCGACATTCATATTCGTTCCGAAATTATTCTGGAAGTATTCAATTCTCTGGAGCTCGTCTTTGATATCTCTCCTGTTTTCCCGACACACTCTTAACAGTTCCACTAAATCTATTGCCTCTTCTTCGTTCGTCTCACATAGTTCAATATAGTGCAGAATATCGCAAATTTTCTGTTCTATATCGGAATGCTTTTTCGCCAGTTGTTCCCGGTAGTCCTTCAAGCCTTCCACAAGATAGGTGAAATGTGTCAGATATTCCGCCCAGTCGATTTCTGACAGGTCATATGACGACACGTTTTTTTCAACTGGTTCTGATACCTCATCATACGCGAGTTCCTTAATCGGAGAAACAAACGCATCTTCATACGCTTCGCCACTCTCTACTGCTTCCGCATCCCTGTCTTCTGCCTTTTCTTCAAGCGGAACCATACAATAAAACGCGGCTTTTTTTCCTACACATATGCGGCTATTCGCCTGCGCAAATGTAAATACAGTCGCATCCTGTTCATCTGCCACTGCCACCAGCTGATCCGCCTGGTTTGTTCTATAATAATTTCCGCTGTAATCCATTATGTAGTATAAAGCATCTGCTCCCATAGGCACCTCCAATACTGCGTCCTCGCCCTTGCCACATCATGTATCCTCAAAAAAATAAGAACCAGCAAGAGTTTATCTCTTATCTGATTCTCATTATAAAGATCGGGGTGTCCCATAAACACACCTTGCAGATCGAATCTTTGTTCATTAATTGTATTTTTAAACGCTAGATTTTGCTTGCAACTACGATTGCAAACTAG